>JAEEGL013129562.1_pt1 | contig 20863 bp, 15 predicted proteins | sample 9134231 | NCBI WGS metagenome assembly JAEEGL01 (sample SAMN16246548, study PRJNA631951) | gut metagenome | biome: gut microbiome; feature: rumen; material: fiber-attached | host: Bos | place: Iran: Karaj | collected 2018-10
GCTAGGCGTAGGAGTGCGTCCGTGAAACACTTCAGGACATTACACCTTTTTATGCCAATCAACTTGAGTCACAGTGGCTAGGCGTAGGAGTGCGTCCGTGAAACACTTCAGGACATTACACTTTTTTATGCCAATCAACTTGCGTCACTGTGGCTAGGCGTAGGAGTGCGTCCGTGAAACACTTCAGGACATTACACCTTTTTATGCCAATCAACTTGAGTCACAGTGGCTAGGCGTAGGAGCGCGTCCGTGAAACACTTCCGGGCATGTGTTGGGTCTCGCTACTTAACGAACGCAAGACAACGTCGCTGCGTGAGTTTAGTAGCGTAAGGGGTACCCAACCCATAGCGAAAGCGTGCCTCGGAAGTGTTTTCACGAGACAGCCCGGAGCCGTACGAGGACACCTTAATCCTTAATCCTTAATCCTTAATCCATAGTTATCAAACATAACCGTTGTGTTAGTTTCACCGCTACATCGTGAAAAGTAGATTAGAGCATAGGAGACCATATGATCAAGCGACTGTACAAAGAACATGCCGACCTCATCGCATGTGCCTCTTTGTACTTTTTTTCGGTGACTTTCCTCCTCATCATGGCATTACAGCTTGACATTCCTCCCGTTATTGATGAAGTTGCAACTGTCGCAAGTCCCATGTACCTTATCGGCAACGACTGGAGTGAAGCGCTTCATGCTATGGGTGGATATTATTTTAAATACGGCGGAGGGATGGTTTACTTCCCTCTCGTTGCGCTCATAAAAGATCCGTGCATCCTTTATAAATCTATGCTTGCGCTTAATGCGGCGATCTGTTCGTTTATTCCTGTCATAGCGTTCGTGATACTAAAAAAGCATTTCGGTGTCCGTAGGAGCTCATCATGGGTAATGTCGATCATCACGTTTTGCCTGCCCGTAACGGCACTCTACACACTTTATGCAAGAGCGGACGCTATGCTCATATTCACTCCGTGGCTTATCGCACTTATCATACTTGAACTTGTTAAAACATCGGTTTCCGGCACTTCAGGCGAAGAAAAGAGACGTTCGGCTCGTAAAAGGGTTATTTTATCGATTCTTCTGGCACTTTTGTCTTGTGTTTCTTATTCGTTGCATACGAGAGGAATAGCCGTGATACTTGCTGTTTTCTTTGCGGTTTTAATTATATGCGTCATCCTCAAAACAAGGATCGTAGCGATCATTCCATCATTCATTACACTCATTGCTTCGCTTTTCATTGACAGTAAAATTGCTTCGTTCTTTAAGGATGCACTCTATTCTCAATACGGAACGGCATTTTCAAGTACCGACAGCTACGACTTTGCCACACTCGCTAAGATTTTTACAAAGGATGGCTTTAAGTCGTTTGCCGCCGAAACATTGGGCGCAATTTTTAATATCATGGTTTCTACATACGGACTTGTTGTCATCGGTGTGATTTTAGGGACAGTGGTTCTGGTCAGGTTTATCAGAAAAAGGTCCGAGACTTCAAATGCGGTTATGGCTTTTACTGTATTTTCGGTGATCTTGTTTCTCGGTACATTTGCCATGAGCATTATATATTTCTTCCCGTATGTCATGAATCTGCTTGAAGGAACGGGGGAGCAAAGGTCGGACTGGCTTGTCTACGGAAGGTATGCTGCCTGCGGATGCGGTCCTTGTGTTCTGATTGGCCTGTATCTTTGTAGGTACAAGAAAGAAAAGCTTTATAACGTATTAAAGATGGCTTGTGTGCTTTTTTTTGCCGGCATAAGCGTTCTGTTTGTATCAAAGGTTACACCGCTTATTGAAGGGGTGAGTGCAGTGACTCGTAATTTTATTTCGCTTTGTACCTTTGTTGAACTCAAATCCGAAGGTATCACGACAGCGGTTGTTCCCGAAATCACAGAAAGCTTTGCGAAAGCCGCTTTGCTGTCGGGTGCGGTTCTTATTGTTGTAACGCTTCTTTCGATGATCACAAAAAAGGTGTACACTCTGTATATTGCGGCATTGTTTTTATCCGTAGTTTCTGTTATCATCACATTTGTTGATTATGACAAGATTCGGCTTTCTCGCGATGAAAAACTTGAGAGTTGGATCACTCCGGTCACAGATGTCATAAGAAATGATCCCGCGCTGGTGGGTTGCAATATTTATGTGACTCCGGGTGCAAAAAGCATAAAGCATTATCAGTTTATGCTTCCCGATCATGTGTGCTTTTCACCGGGGGCGAAACTCACTTTGGACAACGCAATGGTTGTAATATCGGCAAAAAAGGAGATTTCGGCCGGCTTCGGAGTCGACGGATTGGTGCTTGAAAGCAAAGAAAATCCCCAAACCGCTAAGGACCGGGTAAGCGTCAGAAGGGATTTTTGGATTAAAGAGATGCAAAAGTACGGTCTGAAGAGCCACACGGAGTATTGAATTAAAGCTGTTTTGATCCAAAAGTCAGTAAGAGCTGCAATTTCAAAAATGAGTATGATATTGTGGTGAGACAGACATTTAATGAAAGAAAATGTTTTCAAGGTAAGATTGACTTTGAAACAATGAGAGGAGTTTTATAAATGGGAAAGATCAAAATGAACGTGCCGCTTGTCGAGATGGACGGCGACGAGATGACGAGGATTCTCTGGAAGATGATAAAGGATGAGCTTCTTACACCTTTTATCGACCTTAATACAGAATACTACGACCTCGGTCTCAAGCACAGAGACGACACAGACGATCAGGTCACTGTCGATAGTGCCGAGGCTATCAAAAAGTACGGTGTCGGTGTAAAGTGCGCTACCATAACACCCAATGCCGCGCGTGTTGAAGAGTACAGCCTCAAGAAGATGTGGAAGTCCCCTAACGGTACCATCCGTGCGATCCTCGACGGAACAGTATTCCGCGCTCCCATAATCGTTAAGGGTATCGATCCCTATGTTCCTCACTGGAAGAAGCCCATCACCATCGCCCGTCATGCCTATGGTGACATCTACAAGGCAAGCGAGATGAAGGTGAACGGCAAAGGAAAGGCTGAGCTTGTTTTTACAGATGATAACGGTAAAGAGGAGCGCGTCCTTATCCATGAATTCGACGGTCCCGGAATTATTCAGGGTATTCATAACCTTGATGATTCCATTGCGGGCTTTGCAAGAAGCTGCTTTAATTTCGCGATCGACCGTAAGGAAGACCTCTGGTTCGCTGCCAAGGACACGATCTCAAAGACATACGATCACAGATTCAAGGATATCTTCGCTGAAATCTATGAGAAGGAATATAAAACAAAATTCGAAGAAATCGGCATTACATATTTTTATACACTTATCGATGATGTTGTAGCCAGGGTAATTAAATCCGAAGGCGGCTTCATATGGGCATGCAAGAACTACGACGGAGACGTTATGAGCGACCTTCTTGCCACGGCATTCGGTTCACTCGGCATGATGACTTCCGTCCTCGTTTCACCCGACGGCAAGTACGAGTTCGAGGCGGCTCACGGAACTGTTCAGAGACATTACTACAAGTACCTCAGGGGTGAGCAGACTTCCACGAATTCGGTTGCTACCATTTTTGCATGGACCGGCGCTCTTAAAAAGAGGGGTGAGCTTGACGGCAACACTGCACTCGTTGATTTCTCCGAGAAGCTTGAGAAAGCAACTGTTTCGACCATTGAGTCCGGCTACATGACAGGTGATCTTGCGCTCATCTCGAAGCTTACAGATATTCATAAATGCGAGAGCCTTGAATTTATTAAGGCAATTCGTAAGAATCTTGAAGCGATGCTGTAAGACAAAATAAGAACGATCCGGTAAAGAGTCACCGGCAAGGTCTTTGAGGACAGCTTGGGTTTTCGACAATTCATGCTTGAGAATGTTATATAAGATGAACGAGAGGGAAAGACATGAAGCTGATAATTCAGATTCCGTGTTATAATGAGGAAGAAAACTTAAGATCTGCGCTCGATGCTTTACCGAAATCCGTACCCGGAGTGGATAAGGTTGAATATCTTATCATCAATGACGGCAGCAAAGACAGAACCGTTCATATAGCAAGAGAGTGGGGAGTCAATTATATAGTGAATTTCAGACGTAATCGTGGTCTGGCCTTCGGTTTCATGGCGGGAATTGATGCTGCGCTTCGTGCCGGAGCAGACATAATCGTCAATACGGATGCCGATAATCAGTATTGCGCCGATGATATTGAAAAGCTCGTTGCGCCGATCGTTGATGGAAAAGCGGATTATGTTATCGGTGAGCGGCCGATCGATGAGACCGAACATTTTTCGAGGATGAAAAAGCGGCTCCAACATATCGGCAGCTGTACGGTCAGGATTGCTTCGGGAACAGATGTGCCGGATGCGCCGAGCGGATTCCGCGCCATTTCACGTGAAGCGGCTCTACATATGAATGTTATAAATAATTACACATATACGCTTGAAACGATAATTCAGGCAGGGCACAACAGAACTGCAATTGCAAACGTTAAGATAAGGACAAATCCCGAGACGCGTCCTTCAAGACTTTTTAAGAGTATTCCGGTCTATGTAAAGCGTTCGTCTGCAACAATCATAAGAGCATTTATGATGTATAAACCGCTCAAGTTTTTCTTTGTGATGGGGACGATTTTCCTTATCGGAGCTCTTGCTCTCGGCATCAGGTATGTTGTGTATATGTGCCTCGGGGAAGGAACGGGACACGTTCAATCGCTCATACTTACGGCAATACTTGCGCTTATGGGCTTTATGGCGGTTCTTATCGGTCTGCTCGGCGATGTTATCGCCGCGAACCGAAAGATCATAGAAGATATTCAGTACCACGTTCGAAGAATTGACTACAGAGTAGACAAGTTCGAGGACGAAACAAACTATCATTCAGAAAGGGAAAGGGAGCTAAAAATGGCTGAAGAAAAAGAAAGAAGACAGGACGACAGAAGAAAGCAGGAAAGAAGACAGCACGACAGAAGACAGCTTGAGAGAGGTCAGGAAGACAGAAGGAAAGCCGACAGAAGACAGGCTGACAGAAGACAAAAGGAAGACTGAAATCACATTTCGGCATGATATTACGGAATAAACATAATATAGCCGATATAAAGCCGGGAACTACATCATCACGTAGAAGCGCATTTAAAGGAGAGGCAGAAAGAATCAAATTGATATGAAAGATTCAAAAGTAAAAAATGTGGCCGGAAATCATTATGATAAGTACAATTCAAAGAATCCCATCGAGAAAAAACTCATGAAGGGATTCTTTGATAATGTTTCGGATCTTTTTACTATCGTTGGCAAAGACGGAGAACCCGTGAGGATTCTTGAAGCCGGGTGCGGCGAAGGGATTTTTACATCTTTTATCAGAGAAAGGTTCCCCAAAGCGAAGATCGAGGCGTTCGATCTGGAAGATGTAGTGGTGAAAAAAGCGATTGACAGTTATTCAGACAGAAATATTGACTTTTATACCGGCAGTATCTACGAAATCGAAAAAAAGGACGATTCGATTCCGTTGATTGTGTGCAGTGAAGTGCTTGAACATCTGGAAAATCCCGTCAGGGCATTGGAAGAACTAAAGAGGATCGGTTCTGTTTACATATTCCTTTCGGTTCCCAATGAACCGATATGGAGGATTCTTAACATGTGCAGGCTAAAATATTTGAAGGACTTTGGAAACACACCGGGACATATAAATCATTTTTCAAAAAAAGGATTTCTTAAGCTTATCGATAATGTAGGGGGACTTGAAGTGACGGCCTACAGAAAATCACTTCCGTGGCAGATGGTTCTTTTGACGGTCAATAAATGATCAGCAAAGCAATGCATAAGTAATATTTTGTTGACAGCCTGCCGGATGGTCATGTTTGTGGCGAGGAATCTGAAGCGGTTTACACCCCCTTCTAAAGAGGAGAAAAAGGAAGATGAAGAACAGAGCACTTCGTTCGGCTGGTATTGTCCTGATGATTTTGTCGGCAGGCTTTATTTGCTACAGGATCGTAAAATTTGATTTTTCTTCCATAAAGCTTGATTTTACGGTTTCGTCTGTTGTTTTGCTTCTGTTTGCACTTTTCATTCAGACACTCTCGGTTTTTTTTCTCGGTGTCGTTTTTTCACGCAATGTGGGAAAAGGCAGAAACGGACAGAAAGTCCCGTTAAAAGAAGCCGTTTTGGTGTACTGTCGGTCAAATCTGGGCAAATATATACCCGGAAATGTTTTTCAGTATGTTGAACGTAATATCTTTTTTTCGTCTTACGGAGTAAGGCATGTTGATACTGTGCTTGCTTCGCTGCTTGAAGTGGGTTGTCTTATATTAAGCGCATTTATCCTTTCGGCAGTATTTGGAAAGTTTGATATAATAAAAGAAGTCTTTGCCCGATATTCGTATATAATCCCGGTATTTTTAGTTCTTGTGCTTCTTTTTATCATTGTCGGGATCGTTTTTCTTCGAAAGAAAAAAAAATCTCTCAGAAGCCTTGTACACAGATTGCGTGAACGCGTTGGAATAAAGCTTATTCTTTTTGATATTGTTTCTTACACGCTTATACTGCTTATTTTGGGAGTAGTTACGCTGATAGCTTTTTTCGCTGTGATAGCGCCGGGTGAATTCGCACCGGAACCTGCGGGGCTGCTCGGAGCATATATTGTTGCCTGGCTTTGCGGTTTTGTGATAGTCGGTGCGCCCGGAGGGATCGGAGTAAGAGAAGCAGTTTTTTCGCTTATTTATATAAATACTCCGTATCTTGATTTGGTTCTTGCACTTTCGATTCTTGTACGCATGATTTCTATAGCGGCGGATGTTCTGGCATACATTGTGATCCGCGTGATTTCAGGCAGAATCTCCGAAAAAAAGGTATAGGAATAACGTGTATTTTGCGTAATATGCGTTTTATCCCTTTTTATTGTGTCTTTTTATCCCCTTGCATTAGATTACCTAATTTGTTATCATCATAATATCGCGTGTTTTGATTCGTGAAATCATGCCGTACAAATTGCTAAAAGCGAAACAATGCCTTAGAAATAGTGTAAATTGAGGTACATATGTTAAAATTAACAGAAATACGTAAAGTTTATGAATCCGGAGATATTAAGGTTGAAGCATTAAAAGGTATTTCGGTCGAGATGAGAGACAGTGAATTTGTTTCAATCCTTGGACCTTCGGGTTGCGGAAAAACAACACTTCTTAATATCATAGGCGGTCTTGACAATTATACAGACGGTGACCTTAAGGTCAGAGGTGTTTCTACAAAAAGGTATAAGAGCAAGGATTGGGATGCCTACAGAAATCATTCGATTGGATTTGTATTTCAGAATTATAATCTGATTCCGCATCAGACGGTTCTCAAAAACGTAGAGCTTGCGCTCACCTTGAGCGGTGTTTCGCGACGTGAGAGGAAAAAACGTGCACTTGAAGCCCTCGATAAGGTAGGGCTTTCCGATCAGGTTAAGAAGAAACCCGGACAGATGTCGGGAGGTCAGATGCAACGGGTTGCCATTGCCAGGGCGCTTGTTAACAATCCCGATATCTTGCTTGCTGACGAGCCTACGGGTGCTTTGGATACGGCTACGAGCGTACAGATCATGGAGATCCTTTCTGAGGTCGCTGCCAATAAACTCGTTATCATGGTTACACATAATCCTGAGCTTGCGCAGACGTACTCAACAAGGATAATCAAGCTTCTTGACGGTAAAATCCAGTCCGATTCGATGCCGGTCAGGGAAGATGAGTCTGTTTCGGATGATACGGATGTATATGACTTTGAGCCCGGTGTATGGAAAGGAAACGAGCCTCTGTTATCTACTGACGACAGTCTGATAACCGGCATAAAAGATGATGTTGCGTCACATGAACTCGAAAAACTGATTCCTGTTCCCGAACCTGCGGAAGAAGAACATCTCAGCAATAAGGAACTTAAGAGGAAATACAGGGAAGAAGTAAAAAAAGCCAAAAAACAGGCAAAACAGGAAGACAAAGAACAAAAGCTTAAAGAAAAACAAGAAAGACATTCCGGCAAAACAGCAGAAAAGGAAGCAAAAAAGGCAGAGAAGAAAATTCTTAAGGAACACAGAGCTTCCAAAAAGTCGATGAAGTTTTTTACGGCATTGTCACTTAGCTTTACAAACCTGCTTACAAAAAAAGGAAGGACGATTCTTACTTCCTTTGCCGGAAGCATCGGCATTATCGGTATTGCATTGATTCTTTCAATTTCCAACGGCGTACAGCTTTATATCGACAAGGTACAGGAGGATACACTTTCGAGTTATCCGATCACGATTGAAAAACAGACGCTTAATATTGCAAGCTTTATGCAGATCCTTTCTGATTCGAGAAATGGGTCGCAGGAGCATGAACTGGATAAGATCTACACAAATACAATAATGACCGACTTTATCGATGCAATGCTTAAAGAAGTCAGCCATAACAATCTCGGCGCTTTCAAGAAATATATAGAAGAAAACCCGGATAAGTTTAAAAATCTTGTTTCGGATATTCAGTATTCCTATTCAACAAAGCTGAATATATATCGCGCCGATACGGAAAACGGAATTTTTCAGGTTGCACCCGCAAAAGTTTTTGAACGCATGGGAATGAAAAATACGGGTATGAGCAATGGCATGGGTGCTGGAATGGGCATGGAGACCGAAATCTGGACACGTCTGCTTGACAATGACGAACTTCTTGAAAAACAATATGAAATTATTGCCGGAAAGTTTCCCAAAGAAAAGGATGAGGTTGTCCTGATCGTTAATGATAAAAACGAGCTTGTAGATTATACTTTGTATGCTCTCGGTATTATGGACAGCGACGCGCTGACCGAGGCTTTCCGTGCCACTCTTCGGGGAGAAGAAAATGTTTCCTTCCCTGAGGCCAAAACACTTACATATGATGAAATCCTCTCTCAGAAGTTCAGGCTTCTTACAAATACGGATATCTACGAAAAAGGAACGCCCGAAATATATACTGCTTTTGGAGAAACAGATGAAAGCTCATCCGTTATCCCGGCAAAAGAAGTTTGGATTGACAGAAGCAATGACGAAAAATTCATGAAAAACGCAATAGACAACGGACTGCTAGTGGGTATTTGCGGAATAATACGTCCGAAGTCGGACGCGGCAATGTCTTCTTCTGTAAACGGCAGGATCGGTTACAGAACTTCGCTTATGAACTATTTGATAGAAGAAGTCAATTCTTCCGAAATCGTAAAGGAACAAAAAGCCGATCCTGAAACGGATGTGTTCACCGGTCTTAAATTCGTAAACGACACTACGTTTAAAGCAGATACGGGTTCGACAGCGGCACTTCCCGATGTCGGAGAATTTGAGGCATATTTAGAATCGCTTCCGGAATCCGAGCGACTTGCCGCGAAGGAAGCTTTGCTTGCATCAAATCAGTCATATACGGATGTCGGACAATTTACATCACAATATGCATTACGTTATTCGGATACAACGTATGAAGATAATTTGAAAAAGATGGGTGTTTCCGATCCGGCGGAACCTTCGGCTATAAACATCTTTCCGATAAATTTTGAAAGTAAAGATATGATAGCTGAAATCGTCGCTGATTACAACGATAATCTTTCGGAAGACGAGAGACTCACTTATACAGATTATGTAGGGCTTATAATGTCGTCTGTTACTACGATAATTGACGTTATCAGCTACATACTTATTTCGTTTGTTGCAATTTCTCTTGTGGTTTCATCGGTGATGATAGGAATAATAACCAATATCTCTGTGCTTGAAAGAACTAAAGAAATCGGTATTCTTCGAGCTGTCGGTGCCTCGAAAAGAGATATTGCTCGGGTATTTAACGCTGAAACGCTCATAATCGGTTTCAGCGCAGGAGCGCTCGGAATTCTTATTACCAAATTATTACTTATACCGATAAATGCGATAATATATCATTTTACCGATATTTCGAATATTGCTAAACTTCCCGACATCGCTGCTCTTATACTTGTCGGAATAAGTATGCTTCTCACTTTCACTGCAGGAATCTTCCCCGCTATGAGTGCCGCGAGGAAGGACCCTGTTGAAGCTCTCCGCAGTGAGTGAGGATTGATATCCTTTTGTAAATATCGAAGAAATGCAAAGTGAATAAGGATTGATTATCCCCAAATAGAAGAAGGAACAGTCAGCGCTGTTCCTTCTTTTATTTGGGTGTCTGTCATTTGCGTGAATAGCGAAGCCTCAGGGAATTTGTAACAACAAACAAAGAGCTGATGCTCATCAGTCCGGCGGCAATCGCGGGGCTTATGGAAAGACCCAAAGTCGAATACGCTCCCGCAGCAAGCGGAATACATAATACATTATAAAACAAAGCCCAAAAAAGGTTTTGTTTTATATTTTTTATCGTGTCATGACCGAGCCGGACAGCATCGATAACGGATAAAAGACTTGATGAGGTCAGTACCATATCGGCGCTCTCGATCGCAATGTCTGTTCCCGCACCGATTGCGATACCGATATCGGCGCTTGTGAGTGAAGGCGAATCATTAATTCCGTCACCGATAAAAGCAACAATATGGTTGTTTGCGCGAAGTTCATTGATCTTGTCGACCTTACCGATAGGATCCATGCCTCCGAAAGCATCATTGATCCCTAGCTGTTTTGCCGTGTGAAGAGCGCACAGAGGGTTGTCACCCGAAAGAAGAACAGGTTTGATTCCATATTTACGGAGATAGTTTATCACATCCGGAGCACTTTCTTTAGGAGTGTCGGAAAGCGCTATCACATTCGGTGAGGAACCTTCAAAACCGAAAAAGATTACGGTTTTTCCTTCTTTCATATATTTTTCGGCATTTCTGTCAAAGTCACTTTCCGGAACATCCGGACAGATTTCTTTCCTTAACTTGCGATTGCCGGCATAGAATCGTTGTCCGCTTATTACAGCTGTCAAACCGTATCCGGGACGTGTTTCGAAATCGGATATTTCTGCTTTATGTGCTATGGAGATTTTATCGCGAAGACTATCGCATACGGCTTTTCCGATTGGATGTGTAAGGCGTTCTTCGCAAAGCAGAAGAGTTGACAGTGAATGTTCATCCGAACAGTCCGTATCGGTAATGCTCAGGATTCCGGTTGTAAGAGTACCTGTTTTGTCGAATACTACGGTGTCTGTTTTATGGAGTAATTCGATAATTTTAGCGTTTTTTATGAGTATTCCTGTTTTTGCTCCCCGACCGACAGCCGCCATTACGGCTGTTGGTGTCGCGAGTCCCAGAGCGCAGGGACAGGAGATTGTAATGACGCTTATCGCGTAGCTTATGCTTTTCGCAAAATCGGCACCTACGGCAAATTTCCAAATACAAAAAGTGATCACTGAAAGAGCCGATACTATGGGAACAAATACAGCGCTCAGTTTGTCAGCAAGCCTTGCTATATCGGGCTTTGACATGGAAGCGGTTGTAACAAGGTCTATCATTTTTGACAGCATCGTATCTTTCCCTGTTTCGGTAACTTCAACCGCAAGAAATCCCGAAAGAACCGTAGTGGCCTGAAATACGGGACTTCCGACTATTTTGTCGACCGGAGCGGATTCACCGCTTAAGGCACTTTCACCGGTTGTTCCGGTACCGAAGATGACAACTCCGTCGAGGGGAACTGTTTCACCGGCTTTTATTACGATGGTTTCACCGACTTTTACATCATCAACGGATACCGTCTCTGTTTCGTATGAACCGTTTTTAACTGCATCGATGGTTCCGGAAGTTTCGTTCGCAATGATCCTGACGGCCTCAAGCGGCTTTAGATTCATAAGTTCTTTTAATGCACCTGAAGTTTTTTTCTTTGTTTTTTCTTCAAGGTATTTTCCGATGCTGATGAGAACAGGTATCATCGATGCCGACTCAAAACAAAGCATCCGGGAAGAGGAAAAAGCAGTTTCGGTATTGCCGCTTAGAGTATCGATTATGATATTTACCGCAAGAAAAATACTATAAACATAGGAAATGCCGGATCCCATGGATATAAGAACATCCATACCCGGAGTACGTGAAACAATGCTCTTGAATCCCTTGATAAAAAATCCTCTGTTTAGTAAAAGAATAAGAGTGGTTATAACGAACTGGAAGCATGTTACGGGGATTATATAATCTTCGAATACGAGTGAGTACATATGCGGATAATAAACCGACAGCAAAAGCACAAGAAGGATGATTCCGCATATAAGACGGTGAAGAAAAATCGACGTAGAATCCTTTCCGGGGGGGTAAGGCTTATAGCCGGCCTTACTCACAGACCGCATTATTTCCTTAATGTTTGTTTTGCTATCATCATAGTCAACAGTGAGAGTTTTGAGCATAAGATTGACCCGGGCACTCTCAGAACCGGCCGCGTATGCGGCTTTTTCAACCGAACGACTGCACATGGAGCACATCATGCCGTCGACGTTTATCGTATCATGTTTCATTTAGTCCCTTCTTTCCTGTCGATTTTTTGAACCCATGTAAACATAAGCACAGAAAATCTTTAAATATAAGCCGAATTATCAGTTCTGTAAAACAGATTTTCTGTACAATGTAGGTGTTGTCCCTTTATATTTTTTAAAGAACCGCTGAAAACTCTGTATGTTATTATAACCGACCTTTATTGCGATCGATTCGAGCTTCTCCGACTTTTCCTTCAATAGCTCGCAGCTTCTGTCTATCCTGTATTTGTTCAGATAGTCAGTAAGGGTCATCAGCATGTTGTTCTTGAATATTCTTGAAAGGTATGAATAGCTTACGGAAAAGTTTGATGCAATGGAAAGCATATCGATATCTTTGCTGTAATTGGCGATAAGCATGGCAGCTACATTTTCGCACAGCTTTTTTTCGGGGTTGATTTCCTGCTCGAAAGAGGATGCTGCCTTGATCATGATGTCAATAAGGGATTTTTTGATCTCCTTAAAGGTCCGCATTTGTTTGATCTGTTCAATAATATCGGAATCGATCCGTTCGGAGAGCGTCGGCTCATCGCTTAGTCTTGTCAAAAGCTTTTGAATGGTTTCAATGGATGATTCCATTTCGACATATTCCAATTTGTTAAAGAAACGGTCGGCGGTCATTTCGATACCGAGCCTGTTGTTGTCAAGCAAAGAACTGGCGAATCTCGGATAATATTCGTTTATCAGTAACTGAAGATTTTTTCCCGAAAGTTTTACTATGGTTTCACGGGAAATCAGCTTATTATATGCTTCATAAAACTCACCGTTTTTAATAAGCTCGTTAAGCTGTTTGTTTCTTCTCGGAAGAGCGGTAAGATCTGAGGTAACGGCGGTAACAGCCATGATATATTTTGATTTGGCGAGAGGGTCGATCATGTCATAAAGATCTTTTAACAGTCTTTCAAAAGTTTCGTTTTTTTCTTTTGAACCGAGAAGAACAAGAAGTGAATCCTGATTTATTGGTGAAACAAGACTGGTGGAATCATCGGAAAGAAATCCGCTGATAAGCCTTGAAAGATTCAAAAGATAGTGGGACGCCACAACCTCATTGCAGATTTTGATACCGCAAATAAGGAAAGAATTGCAATCCTTGAAATTTTCGTTGTCATCAAGAAAGCGGGAATGCGGAATGTTCTTTTCGAGAAAAAGGCAGAAAGAATATGATCTGGCAGCGCTTTTGTATGTGTTGATCAGCTCTTTTGTATTACGCAGATCGTGATTCATTTCCTCAAATACAGCGGCAATCGTACCTACTTCGTCCTTTTCATTGACTTCGGCTGCAGCCACATCCGAGAAATCCTGCTCTCTGGTAACAATGGCGCTCTTATAAAGAGTTTGAACGGGCTGTGCAATCTTTTTGCTGATAAAATAAGCAACAATGGCGAGGGCTACAGCGGTGATGGTCGTAATGAACACAAGCATAAACAGATATGAATCCATTCCCAGCTCTTTGGAATTAAGCTTAAGTATTACATAATATCCAGCGGTGTCATCAAGAAATGTGCCGTTTATAAGCAATTGATCCGATGGAAGATTATTTTTCAGTTCATTAATCTCTTCATCTGTTATATCTGATGCTTCATAAACTTTAACGGTCATGATCCCGCTTCCGCCGGTAAACTGATCGTCAAAAAATGCAATAACCGAATCCTGAGGTATGCTTTTGGCAGCTGTTCTGATTGTATTCTCCGCTTCGGTTACCAGAGCGTGTACCAAATTGGCCTGACTTTCGTAATATGTTTCTCTGATCTGGCGTGAGAAAAAAGCAAAAAAAACTATGCTGACAACAGACAGAGGAATAACAATGAACATAAGAAGGAAAGTAAAAATCTTTCTGAAGTATCCTTTGGATTCTTTAAATACTTTCATCTGAACGCCTTCCTTCCATAAATAATTGCATTACGTGATTCGGATTAACATCTGATTATATTTTTCGTAACTGATTAGATATCGAAAACATATATATTTATATATAATTTATAGTTCGGTAGAAATTAATATACATCATAATGCTTGATTTTTCAATGTTGTGTATTTTTTGATATTAAAAAATATAAATTGATACTTGAATATAACAGTATGTCGGTGCATAATTTGATTGTCCTGAGAGATCAGGACGCTCCCAGACGGGCCGGACACACTCCGTGAATCCGGCCCGGTACCCTTTCAATATGACTTATGTATTACGGCTCTATAGCCGTTATTTTTTTGTATTTTATCTGAAAATATACTTGAAAACAACTTGAAATCCTCTTGAAATTCCGTTGTTTGTTTACAAAAAATCCCGTCTGGTGTAGAATTATGCACGGTAATGTATAGTTTATTGCACAGAGGAATTTGTTATGAACGAGACGTGGGAATTCTTCGGTACGGTCGCTCTGAGGATGTTTGCCGCAATGGCATGCGGAGCCGTTGTCGGCTTTGAAAGAAAAAAACGTGCAAAAAAAGCCGGAATAAGAACGCATTGCCTTGTTGCTCTCGGCACAGCCTTATTCGCCATTGTATCCAAATACGGATTTAACGACTTGCTGCGGGACGGATTTAATGCCGATATCGCGAGGGTTGCGGCCAATGTTGTTACCGGTGTGTCTTTTCTCGGAGCCGGAGTTATTTTTCTTAAGAATAAATCTGTTTCGGGACTTACGACGGCTGCTGGCATCTGGACGGTGTCGGCTGTAGGTCTTGCGTTCGGATGCGGTCTTTATTCTGTCGGAGCTGTTGGCACGGTCTGCATGGTTTTTTGTCAATACGTAATATACAGACCCCTCAGAAAACTTGAAGGACACGATCCTCACAATGTACAGGTTACCCTTGCTCCCGGAGAAGATAATCTTGCAAACTTCGTTAAAATGATGAAAGGGATAGACAAAGACTTTTCGGTTGTTTCTCTTACGAAACGTACGGATGGTTGCGTCGATATGGTATTTATCATTAAAACCGGCGCCGATCCGGTATTTGATATATATGATTTTATGGACAAACATCGGTACATTACCCGTATGGAAATTTAAATTTCAGTGTTACATAACAGTCCGATATAATATAAGATCCGGCATGGAATGCACAATGCTTTTCTGCCTGATATACATTTTGTGATCATATCACGATCCTTTGGAGTGACGGTTATGCCGTACATATTTGTTAAGCAATAAAATATTATGTATGTGAGGAAAAATGGGGACAAGAACATTTAAGAGTGATGAAGTAGACAGATTGACAGAACGTGACAGACGCAGACAGGAATGGTACCTTAATGAGATGAAAAAAAAGAGGAGAGCGATGCTCATCCTCGGAGGTATGGGTATTGCCGCCATTCTTGTTCTTGTCGGTATCATCATGCTTCTGGTACATGTTTTTTCACCGAAAGACACTGCCGTTATTGAAGATAAGCTTTCAAAAACTAAGTCTTCGGAGATTTCTCTCGTTGATAACATGGCGGATGAAAAGGTGAGCTTTGGGTCCGGAGAAGAATTACAAAATTCAAAGGTCAATACTTCGGAAAGAGGTCTTATCGTGATAGATCCGGGGCACGGAGGGTACGACAGCGGATGTATTTCTTCTCTGAAGTACGAAAAGGAAATCGATCTTGAGATTGCGATGTTATTGAGTGAAAAACTCAAGGCAAAAGGATTCAGTGTATATATGACGAGAATCGATGACAGTTTCGTCGGTATAAACGACAGAGCCATACTTGCCAACGAATGCGAGGGGGCGCTTGCGCTGATAAGCATCCATCAGAATTCTTCGGAAAATTCGTCGGATGAAGGAGTTGAAGCATGGACATCGAACGATGCCACGAACGAACAGCTCGCAGAGCTTATCGCTCTTGAGGTTTCGGAAAAGACCGGTGCGATAAACGGAGGTGTCGTGACCAAAGATAATCTTGTCATTTGCAGTAAGGCTGAGATGCCTGCTGTTATTGTGGAATGTGGATATCTTTCAAACAAAAGGGAGGCGCAGAATCTTTGCGAACCCACGTACCAGGAGAAGATAGCTACCGGTCTGGCAAATGCCGTTGACGGATTTCTTCCCGAAAAGACAGCGAAATGATTCTGTTCGTTCGATCAGACCGTGCTTTGGTCCCGATATTGCTGTTTTATCTATTTGATCGTTAAGATTTTTTATGACCCACAAATCGGGTAGCTGCTTATGCAGTTACCTTTGTGCATTGTAAAGGATCTTGGAAAGAGGTTTTTAAAATGACAAAAGTTGATATTTTTTCAGGTTTCCTGGGCGCAGGCAAGACCACGCTCATCAAAAAACTCATCGATGAGGCATACAAAGGTGAAAAGCTTGTGCTCATCGAAAACGAATTCGGAGAGATCGGGATTGATTCCGGATTCCTTAAAGATGCCGGTGTTACGATCAACGAGCTTAATTCCGGATGTATCTGCTGTACGCTTGTCGGAGATTTCGGAAAGGCGCTTGTAAAGGTGCAGAATGAATTTAAGCCTGACCGCATCATTATTGAGCCATCGGGTGTCGGTAAGCTGTCGGATGTTATCAGAGCCGTTAACGACGTTGCCGAAGAAGCTGACATAAGGGTTAACAATTTTATAGCTGTTGTGGATGTCGCAAAGGCTAAAATGTACATGAAGAACTTCGGCGAATTCTTCAACGATCAGATTGAGCATGCCGCTGCGATAATACTCAGCAGAACGGGAATTGTTGATGAAAAGAAACAGCAGGAGGCCATTGCGCTTATACGTGAGCACAATAAGGATGCCGTTCTTGTGACGACTCCGTGGGATCAGATCGGAGGAGAAGCAATCCTTAAGGCTATGGAAGAGAAGAATGATATGATGGCAGAGCTTCTCAAGGAAGAAGGTATTTGCCCCGTATGCGGACATCACCACGGCGATGATGATGATGAACATGAGCATCACCATCATCACCATGATGACGATGATGAACATGAATGTTGCCACCATCATCATGACGACGATGACGATGATGAACATGAATGTTGCCACCATGATCATGACGACGATAACGATGACGAACATGAATGTTGCCACCATGATCATGACGATGACGACGATGAGCACGAGCATCACCACCGCCACGATGATGAGCATGAGTATCATCACCACCACGATGATGACGATGATCACGAGTGCTGTCACGGACACCATCACGGACACCACCATCATCATGCCGATGAGATCTTTGCAAGTGTCGGAATTGAGACGCTTCATAAATTTACCAAAGATGAGATCGCACAGAAGCTTGCTGCGCTTGAGGATGCCGAAAAGTACGGTGTGATTCTCCGCGCAAAGGGCATAGTTCCTTCGGATACGGATTCTTTTATACATTTCGATATGGTTCCCGGACAGACCGACATCAGAAACGGAGCAAGCGATGTTATCGGCAAGATATGCGTTATCGGAAGCGAAGTGAAGGAGGATGCGGTTCGCGAGCTCTTTGCATAAGGGCGGATGCAGGCGTTATCGCAGAATAAATATATGGATATACCGGTATATCTCATAAACGGATTTATCGAGTCCGGAAAGACATCGTTTATCAGGACGACTTTCGAGGATCCCGAATTCATAAACACATCAAGAACACTCCTAATAGTATGCGAAGAGGGACTTGAAGAATATGACATTGATGAATATAAAAAGAAAAACATCGATGTTGTGTTCGCGACCGATATGGGCGGACTCGATCCCGTATATCTTGATGAACTCAATTCCAAGTACAGACCAGACAAGGTTGTTGTGGAACTCAACGGTATGTGGAAGATGGAGGATGTGCTTGAAACAGATACTCCTGCCGGCTGGATCACCGTTCAGATGATCACGCTTATAAACGGAGAGACTTTCGATAATTATATCAATAACATGCGATCGCTTATCATCGAAGAACTCAGATACAGCGATACGATCATTGTTAACAGATGTGAAAAGCTCGACAGAAAGACGGTCAGAAGAACAATAAAGCCGGTCAACAGAAAGGCACAGATCCTTTATGAAACGGGTGACGGCATGGAAGCCGGAACCGGTGAGGAAGACGAACTTCCTTATGACATCGGTCAGGATCATATTGATATAGAAGACGATGATTTTGGGCTCTTTTATCTCGATGTCATGGACAACACGAAAAAATATGAAGGAAAAGAGATTTCTTTCAGGGCGCAGTTCTACAGAAATGAGGGAATGCCGAAGGATACATTCGCTCCCGGACGTTTTGCCATGCAGTGTTGCGCGAATGATATAGGTTTTATAGGCATTGTTTCGAGAATTACCTCGACATATAAGGATTTCTTTCCGACGCACAGAGACAAGGACTGGGTATATGTAACAGGAAAGATCAAAAATCAGTTTTGTCGCGAATACAGAGGGAAAGGACCTGTAATCTATGTCACATCGCTTAAGGATGCCGAACCGGCGGCCGAAGATATAGTTTATTTCACCTGATAACCGCCGTATGTTTTGATGTACCGGCATTTACGCATTTCCAAAGGATCGGCGCCGCGATATATCATTGAACGATTATTTTATGGGATACTTGACTAAGATTCAATAATTTTATATAATCAGTTAGTTTTTGTCGTTATGATCAGTTAGCTTGGTTGGAGGTTTACGTGATTAAGAGCATGACCGGCTTCGGCAGGTACGAAGCGCAGAACCCCGAGAGAAAGATCACAGTAGAGATTAAAAGTGTTAATCACAGATACTGTGAAATGACCATCAAGATGCCCAAAAAGCTTAATTTTTTTGAGGCATCCATCAGAAATCTGCTTAAGAATTATATCAGCAGAGGCAAAGTTGATGTCTATATTTCATATGAGGATTACGCGCTCGGAAAGTCCTGCGTGAAGTATAATGAAGATATCGCTTCAGAATATCTCGCCCTTATCAGAAAAATGGGAGAATCGTTTGGAATAGACGGCGATATTAAGGCGTCCACGCTTGCAAGATTTCCCGAGATCTTCACCATTGAAGAACAGAGCATCGATACCGACGAGCTTTGGGAGATTATTGAGGATGCGATCAGCGCTGCGGCAAAGCAATTTGTCGAATCGCGAGTCAACGAAGGTGAGCATCTTAAAAATGATCTGATAGGTAAGCTTGACGGAATGGTGAAGGCGATAGATCTGATCGAGGAAAGGTCACCTCAGGTTGTCGATGAATACAGGATGCGCATTACCAATAAAGTGGAAGAGCTTTTGAGCGACACCCAGATCGATCAGGCGATCCTTGCTACCGAGATAACGCTTTTTGCCGATAAGATCTGCGTCGATGAGGAAACGGTGAGGCTTCGGGCTCATATAGACCATATGCGCAAGACTTTGGGCGAAGCTGAAAATATCGGGCGTAAGCTTGATTTCATCGCACAGGAGATGAACAGGGAGGCCAACACGATACTTTCAAAAGCAAGTGATCTTCTGATAACCAATACGGCTATAGATCTCAAGACAGAGATAGAGAAGATCCGTGAGCAGATTCAGAATATTGAATAGGCAGGCGTTTATGATCAACATCGGTTACGGCAACTACATCAGCAGTTCCGGGATACTTACGATAGTACGTCCCGATGCTGCACCGACAAAGCGTATGGTACAGTTTGCGCGTGATAACGGGCAATGCATTGATGCCACCAGCGGGAAAAAGTGCAAATCAGTTATTGTTACCACCGGGATGCAGGTCGTTCTTTCGGCGCTGTTACCCGAAACTATAGCAAAAAGATACAACAGCATTATGGGTCAAGAGGAAGGAGACTTAATATGATACATCCGTCTTACAGTGAACTTTTTGAGGTTATCAACGGAAATGACGAGGATGGCGAGAAGACGATCTCGAGCAGATATTCTATCTGTGTTGCTAACGCAAAGAGGGCAAGACAGCTTATTAAGGGTGCAACGCCCCTTGTTGAGGTCAAGTGTAATAAGCCGCTTTCGATCGCCGTGGAAGAAATCTATCAGGGAAAGGTACAGGTTCTTTCCGCAGGTGCTCCTACCGTAGCGTCGGAGCCGGATTATGACGGCGATACCGCCGAAAAAATCCCGAATGAGAAAAAAGACGCGGAGTCATCTTCGGGCGAAGGAACCGAAGCATAATCGTTTTTGGTTCCGATTTGTGATTTTTCACAATTATCATGAGATCAATGTCGGGATTATTTGGTTGAATTGACCATAATTATCTTGTGCCGATAAAAGACACTTGAAAAAAGTAATCAAAGCGACTAAAATATGAACGCTTGATAAAATTATAAAAGGCTTAGCACTTTTAATAATCAATTTTTAAATTTCAGGAGGTTCTTATGTCAGTAAGAGTTGCAATCAACGGTTTTGGCCGTATCGGTCGTCTGGCATTCAGACAGATGTTTGGTGCAGAGGGTTATGAGGTTGTTGCCATCAACGATCTTACAAGCCCCAAGATGCTTGCGCATCTTTTAAAATATGATTCGTCACAGGGTAAGTACGCTTTGGCAGACACCGTTTCTTATGAAGAGGGTGAAGGCGAGACAGAGGGTTCTATCACTGTA
>JAEEGL010236607.1_pt1 | contig 20862 bp, 10 predicted proteins | sample 9134231 | NCBI WGS metagenome assembly JAEEGL01 (sample SAMN16246548, study PRJNA631951) | gut metagenome | biome: gut microbiome; feature: rumen; material: fiber-attached | host: Bos | place: Iran: Karaj | collected 2018-10
ATTCCTGTCTTTGGAACGAACTTTTTTACATCTCTCTTATGAAGGAACTTCTTTGAATACTGAATGTTGCACAATCCTCCGCAGGCAGGAGAATAATCAGGATTGTGTCTTGCACCGTAATATACGGTATCTCCCTGCATGTTCCTTGCTTCCTCCCGGTCATCGGTGCCTGCGAGTATCCTCTCGCACATCGCGATTCCGTCATCTACGATCGACTTAGCAACTGTATTCCTTCCGTGTCCTCCGAACATGACGTCATACTCGTCCTCGAAGGCCTTAAGATACTGAAGTGACTCCAGATATTGCTCGATACTCGTCGATCCTTCAAGTCCGAGAAGAGTGTTTATGTTGCAGGCATCTCCAGAGAAGATCACTCTTTCCTTCCCGTAAAGGAACACGAGAGTTCCGAAGGTATGTCCCGGCACGCTTATGACTTCCAGCTCACTGTCGCCGAGGCTGAGCCTGTCCCCGTCATATATCGGATATGTCACCACCGGAACTGTCTCGACCATGTCATCCAGCGTCAGCCGGGCATACTTATGTGTTGCCAGTGCCGTGTCCATCTTCCGGAAGCCGAATCTTGCTTCCTTGCTGGAATGCCTCTCTGAAAACATCAGAGCGATGTCGTCAGGATGCATATAGCACCTGCCGTATTCAAAGGCTGCGCCGGTGTGGTCAAGATGTCCGTGAGTGAGGACTATCTCAACAGGCAGATCCGTGAGAGTCTCCACGAATTTCTTGAGAGATCCTGCCCCAACAAGTCCGTCTATGAGGATTGCCCTCTGTGAACCTGTCACCAGGTAGCACAGCTCACCTCCCTGACCGAGTATCTGCCATATGTTTTCCCTGACTCTTACGGCCTCAAATATGTCATCGCATCTAACTTCGTTCATCTTTTTCTCCTCAGAATATATCGTGGTCGGCATCCATGTTCCTGTGATATTCGATCCTGGACGCTATCTCATCTGCCTTCTGTTCTCCAAGCAGGTCGGTCACAAATCCCAGAGCCATGTCTATGCCTGCCGATACTCCAGCAGACGTATATATATCGCCGTCCCTGACCCAGCGGGCTTCCCTGTTCCATTCTGTCTTGTCATGACCGGAAGTTGCCCACTCGAATGCCTTTTTGTTTGAGGTGGCTTTCTTTCCCTCCAGAAGTCCTGCTCTTGCGGCAAGAGCGCTTCCCGTGCATACGCATAACACGTTCCCGCTTTTCCTGCCGGCCTCAGCCAGTTTTTCGATAAAGGCAACATCATTGATGATGGTCCTTGTACCCATTCCTCCCGGAATAAGCAGTACTTCACCTTCTTCGATGGTGTCTGCCGGCTCAGTTTCGATCCTGATCCCCTGTCTGTTTGTCACTATACCGCCTTCAGCTGAAACATATCGGATGTCTGCCTTTCCTGTTCCTGACAGGACTTCCACAGGCCCAAACACATCAAGAGCCGTAAAGTTTTCGAAGAGCATGACATAGACTTTGAAGGAGTCCTTATTTACCATGGTCTTTTCCCTTTCCGTATATGGCTGCCGCCGGACAAATGCCCGGCGGCAGATACTAGTTAATCATCTTTTCCGGTCAGTCTGTCAACAGCCTTGAGTATCCTTGTTGCATTGATCTCAAGCTGCTTTCTGGTTATCGTACCTTTCTTCAGACCCTTCTTCATATCGTCGAAGTCGCCCTTTGAGCCCGGCATGAACACTTCGTTTCCGCTTGCGCTGACCTTGTCAGAATAGCTTCCCGTATGCTTGCCGTCCTTTACAAACTCTCCGTGGTTGATCTCCCAGTCGGTCATTACAAGGCCCGCATAGTTGAATTCATCTCTGAGTATGTCCGTATTGAGATCGTGACGTGAATTGGTGTGGATCCCGTTTACCAGGTTGTAGCTGGTCATGAGGGCCCGAGGCTGGCTCTCTCTTATGCACAGTTCGAAGCCTCTGAGATATATCTCTCTGCAGGCTCTCTCTGAGATGAGACTGTTGCTCTGGGTCCTGTTGGTCTCCTGGTTGTTTGCAAAGAAATGCTTGATGGTCGTTCCGCATCCCGGATGCTTCTGAACGCCTTTAGTGATCATGGCCGCAACTATGCCGCTCACAAGCGGATCCTCGGAGTAATACTCAAAGTTTCTTCCGCAGCGTATGTCTCTGTGGATATTCAGAGCAGGAGCCAGCCAGAGGTGGACCTTGAAGCGCTCCATCTCATCACCGACGAGATCACCGCATGCTTCCATAAATTCTGTGTTGAAGCTCTGCCGGATGGCCGTTCCTATCGGGATGGCTGTCCGGTACTGATTGAACACCTCTGCTTTCTTACCCGGCTTTTTCGTAACGAGCTTGAGCCCAGCCTTCAGTGCATCCGGTATGAATTCCATCATGGTATCCGGGAAAGGATTGCCGAGTGAATATACGCCGGTCTCATCTCTTGCAGCTTCCTTGGCAATACGTAATCCTGCAGGGCCGTCTGCCATGACAAGTCCCGGAATGCTCCTGTCCCTGAGCGTCCTGGTTTCTCCGGCCGCTCCGGCTACGGCGAAGCCTGCATTGCCTATTATGCTGGTGAGGCCCCGCTTCTCATTGTATGCACCGATGCCCAGCTTCATCAGCTCTTCATCTGTAAGCTCCTTTGCCCTGGGATCGATATCGATGTCCCTGTCATATATTACCTCTTCGGTAGCATAGAAATCAGGGTCGAATACGATCGCTTCGCCGTCAAAATCGGCCCGTTTTTTCTCCGGCCTGTAATCCTCGAAACCGGGTTCTCCAAGTGCATTTCTGACTTTCCTTGTGATTATCTCTTCAGGGATGATGAAGGCTCCTGAAAGTTCTGCGCCGGTCACGTCTCCGCCGACATACACGTTATACTTTCCCTTTTCAAGGAAATATGTCGCACTCTTTTCATCGTAGTTTACCAGGTCCTTGGTGTCGACCGTGACGGTGACAGTTTCCTCTTCGCCCGGCCGGAGCAGTTTTGTCTTTGCAAAGCCAGCCAGTTCCTTTACAGGATGGTCGAGCCTTGTCCAAGGCCTTCCGACATATATAAGGACAGTCTCCTTGCCGGAGAAGTCGCCTGTGTTTTTGACATCGACATCGACAAACAGCTTTGTTCCCTCAGCCTTCATGCCTTTCAGCTGCTTTGAGAACTCACTGAAGGACAGTCCGTAGCCAAACGGATACATGGCCTTCTTTCCCATGGCCTCTATGCCGCGATAGCCGACATATATGCCTTCTCTGTAATAGGTATCGTCCATGCCGCCGAAATCGCCCACGTCAGGATAATTGTCCTCTGTCGCCCAGGATGTGGTCAGCTTGCCTGAAGGAGAGTCGCCGAGGACTATCCTTGCCAGCGCACTTCCCGTCTCAACACCGAGCTGTGAGAGGACGAGGATGTTCTTTACATCCATTACAGGGGTAAGATCAACAGGACCGCCTGCATTTATGACGAGCATGAACTTTTCATATTTACTGTTGAGCCGGAGGATGTCTCTCTCCTCCCGGTCTGTGAGCAGGATGTCACCCTTTGTGAATGTCCTGTCAGCGCCCTCGCCGGAGATCCTTCCAAGGACGTAAATGGCCATATCCCCATCACCCTCGAGAGGAATGTCATACTCAGGCTCCTCCATGATCTTTCCCATCATGCCCATGATGGCGCCCATTCCTTCACCTTTGATCTGCTTCTTCATGCTTTCGGCAAAGTCCTTCCTTGCCTTGGCGTAGATCTCGTCATAGGTATCCAGCCAGGCCTTGCTTGTGACGGTGAAACCGTTCTCTTCAAAGCCCTCCTCGACAGTGGTGAAGAATCGGGAGTTTACCTCACCGCTTCCCGTGCCGCCCTTGATGGTCCTTCTGACGCCGCTTCCGAACAAAGCTACCTTGCCCGGTTCCTTGACCGGGAAGGAACCGTCCTTTTTCAGAAGGACAGTGCATTCCGCGAGATACTTTCTGAGTATCTCAAGATGTTCCTTTTCATACTGTGCCAGTTCCATGTGTGTACCTCATTTCGTCAGTAAATATTAGTATGCAATATATTCAAAAATCATCTTCGTCGTCAAAACCGAGATCAAAACCGGTCAGATCGTCTTCCAGTTCGTCAAAGGGCACTCCGAACTCCATCTCGCTGAGCATGTCGTAGGTGCCGTAGTTGTCGCCGAACCTTTCGACCGCATCCATGATCTGCTGCTCACTGAGCCCTCTCATCTCAAGTATCATGGCATAGCTTGGATCAACAAATTCTTTAGGCATCGTCTGTCCTCCGTTTCATTTATATATCCGTCATCATTTTGACCTTATCATCCTGAAAACCACTCCTACAACGGCAAACAGGACTGTAAACACAAGCACGAACAGCACGAAGTTGATAATCGAAAATCTCAATGAGATGGAATCGGACGCATCCGGTCTCATCGCATAGATATGCCTCATCATCAATCCGAAACCGTGCTCTATGGTTATCTCTCCGCCGAACATCCTGAAGCAGAACTTCAGGTGTCCGCTGTTTATGAAGCTTATGTAGTTTATGAGCATCACGACAAGGTTGAACCCGAGTGACCGCAGAAATGCAGGCAATAGTTTTCTAAGCATGTTTCCCTCCTCATTTACCGTTAAGAAAATCCAGTATGATACTGTTGAAAGGCCGGTATTCATCATTGACTCCGTGCCCGTAGCCTTTGATCATGACAAGCTTCGCGCCGGGTATGTTCTCTGCAAGATACTCTGACGCCTCAGGTCCCACTATCCTGTCTTCAGAAGCTCCGATGACCATGGTCCTTGCGGTTATATCCTTAAGATGTCCCGTGCAGTCATGCTCCAGACAGGCCCTGATAGATATGATGAACTTCGTAAAGTCCTTCACTTTCACGAGTCCGGTGACAAGTCCGTAGACCAGCTTGTTCTTTGAATAATAGCTCGGTGTATAGTACTTTTCGGCAGTATCGAGCATTATATCCCTGTATCGGCCTTCTTCCGCAAGTCTGATCCAGTTTTCGAGAGTAGGAACATATTCGCCGGTCATCTTTGCGCCGGAGACCCGGAGGACCAACGATCCGACCGTTTCGGGATGGTCGACTGCAAGCCACTGAGCAATCATTCCTCCCTGGGATACACCCAGGATGTCCGCCTTCTCTATGCCTGCCTTCTTCATGGCCAAATACAGTTCTTCCGCCATGTCCCTGGTAGTCGATCCCTCCGGGATGTCATCGCTCCTGCCGAACATGTATACCGTGAATTCTTTGGAAAACTGCCTGAAAGCAAGTGAGGTCGGCAGCCGTGTTCCCTTTACTGACTTCAGTCCTTCTCCCCGTCCCGGGATCATGACAAGAGCCCTTTTCCCCCTGCCGAAGGATATGTAATCCACCCTTCTGCCGAGGACTACAACATGATTGTCTCCCATTTCCGTCTCCTGATCAGTGCATATAATAACCTTTATCCAATTAAATTATATTTCACCGACGGCACATATTCAACAAAAAAACGGCAGAGAATGCACTCTGCCGTCAGTGTATTATGGTCAGCTAAGCTTTACGTCATAGTCCTCGAAGATCTTCTTGAGTTCCCTGTTGACCGTTGTCCTTACCTCGAACTTGTGCTCTTCGGAGCACTCGGTCCTGATCGAGAACTTCATCGTCCTGTCAAGGGTGTCCATTCCGCCGTTGGTAGGCCCGCTTATGATGTACGGACTCTTTTCGGCGATCTTTGGCAGTTCCTTTTCAAGCATACGCTCGATGTCCTCGACCTTGTATTCATTTCCTACGGAAAGAATGATGTCGACATACGAGTTGTTCCTTGTCTTGTTGACTACGCCCGTCATGAAGTGGTTGTTAATGCTCTTGATGTCAAGGCCCTGATTTATGAGCTTTGTGGCACGAAGTCCTATCTCTATGACTCTTCCCTTCCATCCATTGACCTCAATGATGTCTCCGACCTGGTATTCACGCTCGAAGATTATGAACAGCCCGGCAAGGATATCCGTGATGAGATCTCTCGATCCAAGACCGATAATGAGCGTCATGAGTCCTGCGCTGGCCAGAAGGCTCGCGGTGTCAAATCCGAAAATGTACAGGCTTCGGAATATGACGAGCAAAATACCGATGTAGTGGACGAAGCTCATCAGCAGCCTGAGGATGGTCTCATATCTAGGTGTAGAATAGGCTATCACCGTATTCATTATCTTGTTGAAGACGTTCATCGCAAGTGAGTACAGAGCCACAAATACCATTACCTCTGTCAGTGCGAACACATTTAAGCCTCTGTCCCACTTTTCGCTCAGTATGAAACCGAAGATCGTATCCTTCGTATACAGAGTATCCCTGAATATGTACGCGAACAGCAGCGAGACTGCAATCAGGCTTATGACGATATTCAATACGTACCCTGTCTTTTCTTCCCGTGACTTGTCCTGCCAGGACGTTCTGCTCCTGAGTATCCTGAACAATATGCTCGGAGTTCTCTTCCTCACGCCGTTGGCCATGGTGACCTCAACGTACGGATCGTTATCGGATCTGTATACCGGAAGCACTTCGCGGGAATGGATAAACAGCGAGAACCCTATGAAATTTACCATGGTGACGATAAGAGTGAATATCGTCATCGTCATCCTGCCGGAGAACGTATTGGTCGCCCTTTCGACTACATATATAAGATGATCATTGTATTCGAAGCTGTCTCCGTAGAGCCTTACTCCGTCGATCGCAAGATGACCGTAATATCCGTTCTTTATCTGGTTCTCCTTGAAGCCAACTTCCATGGCAGGCTTCCCGGTGATCTTTCCGAAATTGGAATAATCGACCGTCAGCGTGTTCTTGTTTATCGCGATGATATAGTCATTGCTTCCCAGCAGCGCTCCGCTGAGCACATTATTGAAATCCGCCTCTGCCACTACCTCCTTAAGCTTCTCAGGTGAGACGGCAATCTGCATGAATCCGTCATAATTTCCCTGTGTATCGGTAAGAGGGACTCCTATGAACTGATGGTAGGTACCGGTGAGGTCATCCTCCATCGGCTCCTGGATCACATATGGTATACCGTGCTTAAGGACGTTGAAGGCATAGGACTGGCTCTCCGGATCATCCGATATGACGAAGCCGAATATCGTAGAGTCTGACAGCGTCTCGACACCGTCCTTGTCGAACAACATTATGTATTCCAGATCAAAGATCTTTGAAAGACTCGACAGGTAGGTCTTCTCCCTCATCTCGGGATGCCTTGAGAGCATATACGAGATTATGTTAGCTTCGTTGAGATATCTGTCATTGTAATTCTCGACAAGCTTGGCAACGCTGTTTTCGGCCTCATCGAGCTTGGTAATGATCTCTCTCTGTTCATTGTCGGTGTCGAGATTGTTCAGCGAGATGGCAAAAAGAGTCTGCACATAATAGGACACTCCGAATACCAGGACCATGCTGATTAGCGAGAACGTCAGCATCTTTCTGGTAAGCATGTTAAAGTCGCTTCCCAGTCCTGATCCGAACCCTGCTACATCTTCCTTTGTACCGTTAAACTCCCGGTCCTTTCTTATCTCCTCTTTCCTGAGCAGAGATTCCTGCTTGCTGAAATAGGTGTAGGCCACGAGGATGGTGTATACTATCATGATCATCCGATAGAGTATCCCCACCCGGATGTGGCTGTTCTTCGTCATGTGAGCGGAATCGATGCCGCAGGAGATCGTGATGTTAAGCGGTCCGTTCCTTATGCTCGACGTATAGTATCTGCCCTTGTCTATCTTGAGCCATTTGGCATTGTCATATGAAAGATCATTCAGCGTAATTCCCAGTGCGGAGATATTCTCTCCTATGAACCGTGGATCCGGATAGTATACTATCTCACCGGAACTGGTAGTGACGATAAAGAACAGATCGTCGAGCTCTACGATGCCGTTGAGAACCCTGTTCTGCGTGTATATGTTATTCAGCAGATCCTTAAGCTCCCTGTCGTTCTTTTTGAGAGTTATCTTGGTGCCGTCAGCCATGGTCCGCGTATAGTACAGATATCCGGCCTCATCCATCTCCATGAGGCTGCCCTCGCCGATGATTATCTCATCGACGTCATACAGCTTACTGATCTCCCTTATCTGCCCCGGAGCAAAGGCGCCAGCATGGTCCAGATACAGCACAAGGCTGTCTGCCTTTGCCTGCATTCCGGCATCGTAAATATCTGTCAGTTCCTGAGTCTCGGTATAGCTCTTGGTGAAAGTGGCCGTAAGTATGTCAAGCCTCTCCCTGAGATTATGAAGCTGTGCCCTTTCGGTGACCTTAGTCTGACCTATGAACAGCAGGATAGCAAGTATGAACCGGTTCACAAGCTCAAACAGTATGACATCCTTAAAGCTTGCTACCTTTTTCTTTGATTCCATCTATTATTTCTTTCCTGATCGAATTATGTGAAATATGCCGCCATATTACATGACCGTTATTAATTTTACCCTATATTTGTTGACTATTTCAATATATATGGAACGTGTAAAGTAACAGAAGCGATCATCAATATGTTCCTGCGTACCTTTTCTGTATCTCTTCGTATATGTTCACGATATCCTGAAGCGCCTCGACATGACCGAAGTCCTTCGTGTAGATGATGTTGGTCTCTCTGAGCATTGACAGGTTCTCGATCGGAAGGACCTTCAGCCTGTTGTTCCTTATGTCGCTCCGGCATGCAGATTTAGGTAATATGGATATCCCCATGTCCCTTCTGACCAGATCCTTTATCGTCGCAATGTTGTCCACTTCAAGAAGGATGTTGAAGTCATCGATGCTCTCATTGACGCTCTTCAGCGTCGCTTCAAAGAGCTGCCTGGTCGCAGAGGAAGGAAGACGGAGTATCATCTTTTCCTTCTTTATCTGTTCCAGGGTCACCATGCTGTTCTTTGCCAGAGGGCTGTCATTCGACATGACGCATACAAGGTAGTCGGTGTCCAGCATGAGACAGTTCAGGCTCCGGTCTGACAGCTTTCCCTCCACTATGGCGAGGTCAAGTTCATAGTTCTTCAGCATCGCATAAAGATTTTTTATGGTGTCGGTTATGACGGTGATGCTTACCTTATCGTTCCTCATGCCATACCGCGCAAGGACTCGAGTAATGATGCTGCTCTCTGCCGTATGGGTTATACCCACCCTGAGCTTGCTCAGGTTCTTTTCGCCGTTCGCCAGATCCTCCATCATCTTTTCGTACATGGCTCTCATCCTTCTGGCGTATTTTATCGCTATCTCTCCTTCGGGTGTCGGCTCGAAACCGCCCTTTTTCCTTATGAAAAGCTTTACGCCCAGTTCCTTTTCAAGCCGGCTTATATGCTGGCTCACTGCAGGCTGAGTCATGGACAGGTCCTTGGCTGTCCTGGTATAGTTGCCTGTTTCGCTTACACTCAGCAGTGTGGCGAGCTTTATGTCTAACATGATCTTTCCTCCGTGGGACGTTCAGGTGTTTATGTATAAGGTGCATTTATGTGAGTCAAGTAAAACATAATCTGTTTTTTGTTTTACCAGTATATCATATCATTATCGGTTAAACAACAGACATACAAATAACAATTCCGAAACCGGCCGTCACTTTGACTTTCTCCGATTTCGGAACTGTTTATCTCATTGAGCTATCGCTATATTCAATACTCTCACTGCTCTTCTTTCACCAGAGCATACCTTACTATGGCCTTTATTGAATACACGTCCCTGACCTGCAGGCCATGCTCCGGATCATCTTTCATCTCAAGTCCCCTCTTCTGTGCCCGGTCCTCCTCTATCCAGTAGTGACCGATGCCCTTGACGGGAGCTATGGTCTCGTAGTCGGCCGTATATGTCCGAAGGAAATCGGCGGAATAGATCTGCACAGGATATTCGGCAGCCCTGGACAGCTTTCCGTCGCCGGTATCCTTTTCGGTATCGGTCCACCAGCCTCCCGTCACTCTGTAATTAGAGGACGGCAGTCCAAGGCTCCTTATTATCCGTGTCTCATATCCCGGCCATGTCGGTGTGTTCCGGTCATAGGGTATCTTCAGGTCAGTACCGTCGAGAACGAACGCGTCCGCATTCCTGTCTCCCTCCCATACTGCCGTGATGCTGTCAGTATCTCTCCATTCATATTCACTCGTCTGGGAGACCGACTCAAGAGTTGCCTTTATGACGGCCGTACCCTCGGGAAGCTCTACGTTCACATCGGCATGTTCGGGGATCCCGGAGGGCGAGGTGAACCTTTCCCTGAAGCTCTCTTCATACCTGAGATGCCTGGTCACCGGAACGTCGTGCTGAATGTCAGTGACTTCTCCCAGCTTTGCGTAGAATACCTTTCCGTCTACGGTGACCGGAGACCTGCCGGGAATGTCCTCAAGCGAAGGTGCATCCGTCTCTACAGTCTTTTCCAGTACCTTTCTCTGATCTGTGACCGACAGATCTATCATGTCAGTTATCACATACTTTCTGCCTTCATGTTCTACGGTCTCAGGAAATGTGCCCTTCCGTCCTGGGTCGGTGGACTCATAGGTATACTCTTTGGTATATGTATCACCGTCCGGCGAACATGAAGAAAGCATCGGCAGCAGAACGAAAGCACCGCACAATACCAGTGCTTTAATCTTTTTTCCTGTCATCAGTCTTCTCTCCCTTCTTTCTTGCCGTTTTCACTATCACCGTTCCGAATACGATCAGGATAACGAGCGCCGTAACGGCTGCGAACGGAACTCTGTTCCTGCCGGAACTGCCGGTGCCGTATTCGGTCTCTTCGTCATAGCCTCTTGAAAGGTCTCCGCCGAACCGTACTCCCTTGCCTTTGAACGAAAGCCTTATCCTCCCGTATACAGGTGTCCTCTCCCGGGAAGGAGTCTTTCTGTCTGTCATCACAGCCCTCACTATGCCGCCGCCCTCAAGTATCTCAAAAGGATATTCGTTTTCATCCAGCAGATATCCTGACGGTGCCCGGTATTCTCTGTAGGTATACCTTCCCGGCTCAAGGCTGAACCAGACCTTTCCATCCGAGTCAGTCACGCCTTCACATACTCTTTCGCCGTCTTCATTCCTTATCTCCACCTTGCAGCCAGGGATCAGTTCTCCTGTCGCAACGTCCTTCTTGGACAGCAGGAGCCCGTCCTTTTCCTCATTCGTCACGTTGAAGGTCAGTATCTCGTTATACATGTCAGACGTCACCTCAAATTCGATCCTTAAAGGTTCATCCGCATCAAGATCGACAAAAGGGTTGTCTCCCGCATCAGTCTCGACAAGGAAGTAGCTTCCAACTGTCAGGCCTCCGGGGTAGTATGCGTGTCCGTGACTGTTGGTCACAAGCTCTGCCAGGGCCTCTCCCTCTGAATCAAATAAGGTGAAGGACACTCCTTTCAGCAGGTGTGCCGTATCAGCATTGGACACCTGTTGTGCCATACCCGTATTCACATTGCCTTCTTCTGTCCGGACGGTCACCGCAGGGGCGCCTTCTAGCGACTTGAACAGTTCGATATCGGCTCTTTTCCTGAGGTTCCTGATCGCGACTCCGCCGTTCGGGCCTATCTCTATAACTGCTTCTCCTTTTCCTGCTCCCGTCACCTGCCGGTCGTTGAGATAATCGTCTTCGCAGTCATAGGCGTTGCCTGATGCGGTATATCTGAACACCACGGGATATTCATGGGTGTCCATCCGCATCCCTTCATTCGTCCACAGTTCTTTAAGGTAATAACTGCCTGTGGGAAGAGACAGTTTTGACGTCCCTTCTCCGTCACGGATCTCTATCGTCTCGATGAGTTCATCCGTACTGATCGCTTTTCTGCCATATGCATCGATCAAGTCCTCACCTGCATAAAGCCCGAATCCGACTCCGCCGGCTGAAGGAATGAATGAACCGTCCACGGTCTCTTCTTCCTTCTGTATCCTGAATTCGACCTCCTGTCGTATGTCGTATTTCTCCTGCCGGACCGGATATATCCTGACCTCCTGTCCAAGATATTCCAGCTCAAGCTCATACTCGTTCTCATCGAGCACGAATCCAAACGGTGCCCTCGTTTCCTTCAGGATATATTTCCCCAGGTGAACGGGTTCGGATACGCCTATGCCTCTTGAATCCGTAACGAACGAAGTTACTTCCTCTCCCCGGCGGTATCTGAGATAGCCTCCTGTGATTATGTCCCGGGCGGCATACAGCGTGTACTGCGCTCCTTCAAGGCCTGTCTGTTCAAATACGGGATGCTTCTCCACATATTCACCGTTCGTGACCTCTTCTGCGCCCGTGAACATGAGGCCGGTCTTTTCAAGGACCACATATGCCTTCTGAGCCTCGTTCTTTATGTCGAGTGTTACGACTATGTCCGTATCCGAGTTTTCCACGGTGAAATTCGTGATGTTGTCCTTTTCGCCGTAGTCATTGCCGAAGGCATCGACCGTATATATGAACTGCCCGCCCACACCGGTGTATCCGATCCACCTCTGCGTGTCGCCGTTCTCATCCCTGATCACATCCTGCACATCTGTGTTTTCAGGATCCGGGAGCCAGTACCCGTACGGAGCATTAAGCTCAATGAGAGAATAGTCTCCGTATACAAGTCTGGATGGAAGCTCGAAGCAGCCTTCGGCGTCTGTCGCAAAGGTGTCTATTACCGTTTCCTCAAAGGTCTCGGGATCATAGGCGGTATATGTATACCAGTATCCGAGCTCTTCGTTGCCGATGTCTTCCTTTCTGTATGTCTCTCCCCAGTTTCCGCTTCCCGTTCCCGGCTCGCCGTTTTTCATCGTCGAATCGTGACCTGAATTCCAGCACCAGAGCCTGAAGAGAACATTTTCTTCTTTTATGGCCCCGTTCGTCGGCACCAGTTCATACAGGCTCTCGCCGCCCTGAGATTCGTTTTCCCTGACATACATTTCATTATCGACCTTGTATATGCACAACCTCTGCCGGATCTCTCTGTTTTTCACCGTAAACGAGTGGACATTCCGTTCTGATGTAAGATACGGATTCCCGTCGACAGTCTTCCGCTCGTCTCCTATCTCGAAGAAGAATTCCACGTCTGCAACTTCGTCGCCGTTTACTACTCCGTCATCTTCCTGATAGCCTTCGGGACTAGTCAGTTCCACCACTCTGTAGCTGCCGTACGGAAGAGGGACCGAATACGGTATGATTCCCATCTCACCCGGCAGCTTTCCTTCTTCAATGTCTATATCATCTGCTCTTCCGATCAACGGCAGGTTCACATAGACTACTGAAGCCGTGTCATAGGTGCTCCGGAGGCCTCTGTCGTTGGTCCTGAGGATGAGATAAAGGCTCTTGAGCGCCGCGTTCGTCCTGTCCGGGTCGAACGGCACGTCCAATGTCGGGTTTATCGGTTCATCCGTCGGCTTTCCCCGGTGGTCTGCCCAGAAATATGACCCGTAGTGGTATCCGTCCACGACCTCACCTTCGCCGTCTTTGATCACCCGTGTCCTTGCGGTCCTGTCGAGCGGAGATGCGAGGAAGAATTCGTCCGGAAGCCTTGTTTTGCTTGCCTTTTCGCCGTTTTCCCTGCTTTGAAGATATACTGCAAAGTAAACATCCTTTACAGGGATATCGGTCACCAAGTCGGGGTTATATTCCGGGTTTTCACTCGTCCTCCGGTCATTGAACAGCCTGTTGTCAAGTTCGTGCGTCAGCAACTTCTTAATTGCCAGATGCCCGAGTATGACATCGTTAGGATACCGTTTATATATGACATGGGACTGCTCCTCTATGTCGCCCGTATACCTGACATCTATCACATAGCCTTCTGAATCGCTCTTCCAGTTCCTGAACTGATAGCCTTCGCCCAGTCCCGTTTCGACCACTCTATACCTGCCGATATCCAGTTCCTTTGAGTAGTACTGACCGTCTTCCGCAGTAGAAAGACTGTATGCCGGGGCAATGATCCCGTACTTGTCTTCCAGTTGCCGGTACTCCTTTACGGTATCCTTCGTCTGAGAAGTGACGGTATCGACCAGGTCCCCCTTCTTATATGTGACCGTTCCGTCCCGAAGCACTATGTCCTCTTCGGCGTAGATGTCGAATACGCTTCCTATGAAGGAGGCATCGCCCTGCGGGATCGGAGAAACCAGCCTCATGTCATGTCCGTCATAGAACGGATCAAGGATATCCAGAGGCATCGCGTCCCTGAAGGCCCGGATGTATTCTTCCTTCGAAAGGGCTCTGTTCGGCCACGGCTGGCCGTTCACCGGATCCCTGACAAGCCTCCTCAATGCCCGCCCATCATGCTGATGATAGCTTTCGAGGGCATCAAGATATTCATCGACGGTATGTGTGCACTTCAGGAAATTGCCGTGACAGAGCGTGCAGTCGATATATTCTTCATACATCGGTCCGTGATTCAGATATGTCCTCATGTTATCTGACTTCTGTATCAGGATGACGCCCTTCTGTCTCTTGTCCCGCAGGGCAACGAACAGCGCTCTGTCAGAGTCGATCGGATATGCTCTCGAGGAATTAGCCGAGCCGTCCTCGCCTGTTATGAACACGTCGATATCCTGTTCATCGGTATGTACGGCACCGGAATATATGGTGTCACATGTGTTGACAAGATAGCCGTGTTCCCTTTCCTCTCCTATGTTGCCTGACGGAGAATCGATCTCCTTTACCCTGTACAGTCCTGCGTCAAGCTCGGAAGAGCAGGCATAGCCCGTGTCATCTGAATACAGTGTCTCTACAAGAGTGTCCTTTGGAATGAGTATCACCGAGCCGTCGGGCGTTTTGATGTCTTCCCGGGTCCAAATCTCGAATACGGTCTCAAGCCCCGTGTTGATGCTCGGAGTCTGGGCATCCTTCTTGTCGATCTGTATCTTCATCTTCTGCCTTCTGTTTTCAAAATCCAGATGTACAGAAAAGCATTCGATGTCTTCTCCTCTGTAGGCCTCGTCAACTATCTGGCAGTATTCGTTGAAGCCGGGTCCGTCGTGTGTCCCGTCGGGATTGTAGTATCCGAATGGGGCCTTTCTCTCCTTGACATAGTAGACGCCAAGGTCGATCCTTTCACTGGCGCCAAAGCCCTCCTTGTCGGTATATATCGTGGTGACCAGCTGATCCTTGGACCATTTGATGCTTCCGTCTGCGAGCCTTATGTCCCTGTAGGCGTACACGTCGAATATGCCTGACAGGTCCGTTGTGACTTCATAGTCACTGTATGCATCACGTATTCCTTCCTCGGTGAGCAGTTCCCTGGTCCTCTCGCTGTCCTTTTTCTGTACTTCGATGACCAGCTTCTGCCTGGTATCCTTTATGTCGGAAGCTGAATATGCATACCATCCTGATGCGGTCTCTGTCCCGATATCCACGGTACCTTCGCCTTTTGAATTTACATATCCTATGTACGGATCCGAATACCGCGGAGCGTGCAATTCTCTTACGGTGTATCTTCCCGGAGCCGAAAGCAGAGGCAATGAGTTTGAGTCATATTCCTCTGTGCCGTCATAGCCCGGTCCTTCGATGGTCACTATTGTTCCATGGACATCGCCTGACAGAGGGAAGCCGTCTTCCGCATCTCTTTTCAGCGTGACTGCGGTCCCTTTGTCCATCCTGATATCCATGTATCCGACAAACGGATCATAGCCTGTCTGCAGGCTGACCTGTGCCTGACCTGATCCGTCAGTGAATGTTGCTGCCCGGCTGTAGCCCTTGTCCGTGATCTTTTCAAAGGCAGTATCTCCCAGACCGTTTGAATAGCTTTCCGCGGTGACCTTCAGATGCGACGAGTCAAGCACTTCAAAATGGTACCCTCCTCTGTCAGTCCACTGCCATTTGTCCACCAGACCGTTATGGTCCGTAAGCACCAGCCGGTCCGCCAGCTCAAAGTAATCCGTATTCCACGATGCCGGATAGAAATATGTCTTCGCTCCTCCCCGCTTTCTGTATTCCAGCGGGTTTGACAGGAATGACGGCATCGTCCTTGCCTTTGCCACCTCCCGTTTTATCTTTTCATACCGGTCTGACAGCCCGTTTCCGGTTATCATGCCGTTGTACAGTCCCATGTTGCCGGTGTGCCGCAGGGTGTGATAGTCGACGACTCCTCCCTTGACTTCCCATATGAGGCACTGAGCGGCCTGATATATGCCTTCATTCGTATCCGCTCCGAGGCTCTGAGCGGCTCCGGCTATCAGCGATACAACATATTCCCACTGCCGCGTGCCCAGGATCGTTGAACCGTCCACGGCTGCAGTAGAACCTATGAGGCTGTAAGGGTCAAGGCACCAGCTGGTCACCCCGTCGGTCCTTAGATGCCACAGATTCCTGGTATAGAAGGCCTCCGTGATCGCCTTCTGCATCTCCCGGTATCCCGAGAAATCGAACGCTCTTGCATAATAGTCTCTCCACAGATCGCTTCCCGTAAGACCCAGTGCCTGTGCGTCGCTCATTATGGCCGCACCGCCTGCTCCCCGGGCCCGAGCATTCTCTTCTATCGTCGAAGTCTGGGAGGCAAAGTATTCTATCTCATCTGTCCTAAGGCTCGTCTTGTTCAGAATGCTGCTCTTGTTGGTCCTGAATCTGATCTCGCTCACTCCCCGTCCGAAGCTCTCCGTGGCTTCGATCCTCGGGTCTCTCGGTTTTGATGTAAAGACCTTTCCGTGTGTGGAACCGTCCCGGTATGTGAACGTGTTGTCCGGCTGGCCGTTCACGCTTCCGTTGTACCAGTATTCTGACGGCGTCCGGCTCGTTGACGAAGCATATGCCTTCTGCGGATGAAAAGCCGTCATAAAAAGAACGGATGCAAGGACCGTGCAAAACACTTTTCGCACTATCCCTGCATCCCTTTTTCTCTTCTCCATATATCATTCTCCTTCCTTCAGTTTAGATATTGATACTGAAGGAGAAAACCGTGTCAACACGGCTGATATATGCGTTAAAAATCTTATGTCTTATTCTATTGCGTCTTTTCTTCCGAATCTCTCCTCGAACTTTTCAAGGATCTTTATCATGAGCTCATCCATCTCTTCATAGACGAGTTCCCTGTATTTTTTGGGCACTCCGTAATATGCCCCTGCGACAGCGCAGGTTATCGCCCGCATGGTGTCACTGTCTCCGCCTATCGAAATGGCGTTCTTGAGAGCATCTTCAAAATCCGTCGACTCGAAGAACGCTTCGAGTGCCTGCGGAACGGTCCCCTGGCAGCTCCCGTCGAACCTGTAGTTCACTCTTATCTCGTCGAGGGTGAAGTCAATATCATAGTAGTCCCTGCATATGACTTCTCTGATCTCCTCTATGTTGCTTCCGTGCAGCGCCATGTAGGTGGCTACTGTAGTCGCCTCTGCTCCCTTTATGCCTTCAGGGTGGTTATGGGTAACTTCCGTGACCTTTCTCGAAAGCCATTTCGCTTGTTCCATGGAAGTCGCCGCCCACCGGCATGGGCTGACTCTCATCGCAGCACCGTTGCCGTAGCTGCCGTATGGCTTTGGATCTTTGTTTTCCAGCCAGATGCTGAACAGTCCGCCGTAACCTGCATACGGATACTCTTCACCTATCCGCTGCATGTATTCGACTGTCTGCTGAGAAAGGTCGCTGTAATCCTCCTTGGACTTGAGGAGAGCGGCAGCCACTGCCAGTGTCATCATGCTGTCATCCGTCGGAGTGACCGGTCCCTCGAACGGAACGAAGTCCTTTGTCTTGATATTGTGAAATTCATACATTGAACCTGCTGTATCGCCGATAATTGCTCCTATCATAAGTAAATACCTCCGTATTCCAGTTTACGGAGGTATTATACTATATTCAGATCTTCATTTGGTCACTCAGAAAGCGACAAACTCCGCAGGTCAGTTCTTGACGCCCTCGACTCTGATTCTGCTGCCGTTTAGTCCGCTTGAGACGATGATCTTTGGAGGGATTATCTCCTCCAGCCTGCCGACATGGGAAATGATGCCCACCAGATGATGTCCGCCCTCAGAAAGGGATTTAAGAACATCCACTGCCCTGTCCAGCCTTACATCGTCGAGAGAGCCAAAGCCCTCATCAATGAACAGCGCCTCCATCGACCGGCCTCCCGCATGGCTCATTACCACATCTGAAAGACCCAAAGCCAAAGCAAGAGATACTATGAAAGTCTCTCCTCCTGAAAGTGAAGAGGAGTCTCTTCTCTCTCCAGTGTTGTGGTCCATCACATCCGTCTCAAAGCCCGCAACGGAATTGGAACGTGATGCTCCGACTTTGTGAATCAATTCATACTGACCCCCCGTCATCACATCGAGCCTCTGGTTTGCCCTTTCGATTATCTCTCGGAATGTGGCTCCCATCACATACCTGTCAAATGACAGCTTTCCGATGTCACTGTTTGAGCCGGTGGCCATATCCGAGAGCCTGGAAAGCATCTTGTGGACCGGGTCGGTCTTCCGAAGCTTTTCTCTCTCGGTTCTGACACCTGAGAGGACCGTAGTATGATTCCTTATAAGACCGTCGATCCGTGAATTCAGGCCGTTGTTCTCATCCAGACGCTTCTTTACCTCGTCTCCTTCTGCCTTCAGCCGGTCTATATCTACTCTTTCCTTGCCCTTTGTGATCTCACTCAGCTCATTGAGCCTACCGGCTGTATTTTTGACATCGTTATCATACCGGCGGATATCATCGTCCTGCGATGTGATCCAGCCTTCAACGTCACTGATCCCGGAGATGACTTCTTTTGCTGCTTCCCGGGAAGTATAGCCGTGCTTTTTGAGCTCAGCCTCGAGAAGTCCATGGGAATCCACGGCTTTCTGTCGGTACTTGGGCAGTTTCTCTTCTTCCGAATCCAATGAGCCCCTGGTCGTGTCATAGTTTTTGTTGGCGGCATCGAGATCCTGCTTGTGCTTTGCAAGCACCTTCTTGATCTCTTCCTTTGCATCGGAAAGGTCATTTATCCTTTCTCTGACTTTTTCTTCAGATTCAAACTTGAGCTTCCCCGTCAGATCCTTCAGCTCACCGTTCATCTCCTTCAACCGCTTTATGCCGTTATCCTTCGACTCGGTCAGCTGGCCTATGCTTGTCTTCAGCTCAGCCATCGCATCACCGATCTCTCTGATGAGTCTTTGGACTGTCTCAAGCCTTTCAATTCGATTGTTAGCCTTCTTCAGTTCGGCCTCGCAGTTCTTCAGTTCGGCCTTCAGTCCTTCTTTCTTTTCTGCAACATACTTTGGAGTACCTGCTTCATCCCACTCGACTGTTTCGCCGAACAGTCTGTCAATGGCAAGGACCACTTCAGCTTCCCTGCTCTCAAGGGTCTGGTTGGCTACCTTGAAGCCGCTTTGTGCGCCTTGTCTTGCCTCTTCAGCCTCATCACGCCGCTTTTTGGCTTCTTCCATCCGTTCTTCCGTCGGATAGTTCCGGTCGGCGTGTCTGATATGGATTATCCGCTCCGTGCCGTGGACCGCTCCGCATACGGGACAGACTCCCGTGCCTTTTTCCCTGATCTCCCGTATGAGCTTGTCACCGAGCACGCTTGCCTGACCCTCGATATATCTCTTATATATCCCGTCATATGTGCTTTCTGCCCGGGCAGCGTCATCGGTAGCTATCTTGAACTTTCTTTTGGCGTTTACGAGGGCAGTTACCCGGTCGAGTGCCCGGGAGACCCTGTCTTCGAGCCCGTTCTTGCCGGTAACATCCTTCAATCTGTTATCTGCTGCCGTCTTTCGGCTGTCCCAAAGAGTCCTTTCATCATATGCACTCTTCAGCTCTGCCTCTTCTCTCAACAGATCATCTGAGGTCTTTTCCGCATCCACCAGTCCGTCCTCAGCATTTTTCAGCAAGGTTTCATCGGACTTCATCCGAGCGTCTGCCTCAGTTATCCTCTCGCGCAGCTTCGCAGCCTTTTCATATTCCGGCAGAGTCCCCTCAAGCCGTGTGATCTGAATGATGATCTCATCCTGCTTTTTACTGAGCTCAGCATCTGCCTTGGACCGCTCGAAGGCCTTGTCCTTCTCGACGCTGAACACATCCAGATCATGTGACAGCCGGGCTATCCTGTCTTCAAGATCCTTCAGCCGTTTTGAATCTTCTTCGAACCGATCGACCTTAGGCATGATGAGCCTGTGCACCGTCTTTACATCCCTGAGCCTGTCTCTGAGCTGTTCCACGGCCTCCTTCCCGGAGGCGAGCTCGTCCCGGTGCGCCTTTTTGGCCCGGTATTCGTCAAGGTCTCTGTTTATGGCTTCGGAAGCACCTATCTTTGTGTTGATATCACCCTGTTCTTTCAGTATCTTTCCGTTTTCATCCTTGAGACGGGCTTTTTCCTTTTCCTCTTTCTCTATGAGCTCTTCAAGCTTGCCGATGAGTTCAGGATCTTCCCGTATCCACTCGTTTTCGTCATCCGGGATGATGAAGGTCTGCTCCATGAAGCTCTTTATGCTGGCTGAAGATTCCGCTCTCTCATTGCTGAGCTTTTTTGCAGCCTCTGTGATCAGCTTCCGGTAATAAGTATATGGGGAGCTGTCAAACAGCTTTCCGAGGATATCTCCCTTTTTCCTGCTGTCTGACTTGAGGAACTGCCGGAACTCTCCCTGGGCAAGCATAATGATCTGTCGGAACTGGTCCTTGTTAAGGCCAAGTATTTCAGTGATCCTTTCCGTCACCCTTGTCGATCCGTTTATCGTCCTGCCGTCAGGCTCGTTCAGTACTGCCTCTATGCCGGGATCGGCATATTCGTCACTGCCTCTCTTCTTCTTGAAGTGTATCTTTCTCTCAACGGAATATACTGACGAATTATGTTCAAAAGATAGTCTTACGACGGTGTCGTTTGATTTATCGACATAGTCGGAGTGCATCTTTGCAGGTGTCCTCTCGGAGCCGCTGGAATCGCCGTACAAAGCGAAAACAATGGCATCGAATATGGTCGTCTTGCCGGCGCCGGTATCTCCCGTTATGAGGAACAACTCTCCGTCAAACGGCGTGAAGTCGACTGTCGTCTTCTCACCGTATGAACCGAAT
>JAEEGL011582386.1_pt1 | contig 20862 bp, 23 predicted proteins | sample 9134231 | NCBI WGS metagenome assembly JAEEGL01 (sample SAMN16246548, study PRJNA631951) | gut metagenome | biome: gut microbiome; feature: rumen; material: fiber-attached | host: Bos | place: Iran: Karaj | collected 2018-10
ATTATAAACAATAACTAAAATATTGATTTTTATTATAGAATGTTTTTATTTTTTAAAATCTATTAATACTTTTGCACAATACTCCGAAATTTCAGTGCAAAATGAAAACTATTATTTCCATACGTGGCGGAATGGCCGGCAGGCCTGAGTGGAGATTGAGCGAAAAGGCAGACTTTGAATTAAATGAGGATGAACATATAGCTATCGTCGGTCCTAACGGCGGAGGCAAGACATTCCTGGCAGAAATGATCACGATGACCCATCCTATGTATGGGCCGGTTTCGACATACGATTTCTCTCCGTCCGAGAAACCGCTTATCAGCGACAATATCAAATACCTGACATTCAGGGACTCGTACGGCACGGCCGATTCCGAGTATTTCCTCCAGCAGAGGTGGAATGCCGACACGGTCGATCCTGACATGCCGACGATCAGGCAGCTTCTGGAAAAGGCTTATGAAATCAGCGGCCCCGACACCGCCGAGAGACGGGCTATGCGCGACCATCTCTACAGCATGTTCCAGATAGAGCCGCTCCTTGACTCGCAGATAATCAAACTCTCCAGCGGAGAGCTGCGCAAATTCCAGATTATCAAGATATTGTTCTATAATCCGAGGGTCCTGGTCATGGACAACCCGTTCCTCGGTCTTGATGCCGAAGCCCGGGGCTATCTCCTCGGAATCCTCGACACTCTCGCCGCATCCGGATGGACCAGGATGATTCTGGTCATGCCGGACTGCGAACAGACGCTGCCGTCGTTCATTACCCATGTCATCGAAGTCAAGGACCTCGTCGCCGGCAAGAAGGTCCCGGTATCGGAGTACAGGCCGTCGAATACCGTCAAGTCTCTTACCATGACCATGAAAGACAGCATCCTGGCCCTGCCGTCAGAGGCTCCGGAGACTCCGGAGGATGTCGTCGTAATCAAGTCTGCGACAGTCCGTTATGGAGACAGGAAGATTCTGGACGGGGTCAGCTGGAAGATCCGTTCGGGAGAGAAGTGGGCGCTCGAGGGCCGCAACGGCTCCGGAAAGAGTACCCTGCTTTCGCTGATCTGCGCCGACCATCCGCAGCGCTATGCCAATGACATCAAGATATTCGGACTTGGCCGCCGGGCCAGCATCTGGGACATAAAGCGTCGCATTGGCTATGTCAGTCCGGAGATGCACCGCGCCTTCCAGGATGACATCCCGGCCATAATGATCGTCGCGAGCGGACTCCAGGATACCCTGGGCCCTGTTTCGACAATCGACAGGCAGGAGGCGGCGGTAAGCCGTTTCTGGCTCAAGGTTTTCGGTATCGGAGCCCTCGAGGACCGTACCTTCATGGAGCTTTCAAGCGGAGAGCAGCGTCTGGTGCTGCTTGCCAGGGCTTTTGTAAAGGATCCGGACCTGCTGATTCTTGACGAGCCTCTCCATGGTCTCGACCTGTCCAACAGGGAGCGCGTAAAAGAGATAATCCGGACCTTCTGCAGAAGACCCGGAAAGACTCTTATCATGGTATCGCACTATAGGGAGGACTTCCCTGAGTGCATTACCGATTGGAAACGGCTTGGATAAAATCCATTCCCCATTTCGGGCCCGGCGCGTCTTTGTCTTGCCGGCCCAGTAATTCGGCGGCCCTTGCAAAGTCTTTGGAAGGGTCGTACTGCGTATTCATGAACGAGGCCATGTTGGCCTGGAACATCGCCTGGATGATTATCGCCCTTGGGTTGTCCGGGTTGAGGGCAAGCGCGGTCGCGCATGCATTCCCGAGATCTCCGGAGTGCTTAGGCCCATATACCTGCGGGTTTACGCTCATCATGGCGAGATATCTCAGGGCCTTGAGGGCCGCTACTTCCGATGCGTCGGCGGTCTTGTCGTTCCCGAGTTTCGAGATCATTTTTTCTGATTCGTCGAGCAGCGGCTGGACGGTGTTTTCCGGCGCGCCTCCGAGAATCATCATTAGGTCGGCGTAGGCGAGGTTGTAGTAGGACATCCAGGTTGCATCCGGGGACTGGATTTCGCGCTGGAACTGGTTCCGGAGCTGCATTGGGTTGGCGTTCTGCGCGAAGGTGCTGCAGCAGACTGATACGAGGGCTGCGATAAGGGTTGTTCTGATAGTCATGATCTTATGGTTTTTAGAAATTTGAAACATCATATGCTGTGTTGCCCGAGAGGGTGATATATACTCCTATGTAGATGCTCCGGTCGTTGTTGACGATGGCTTTTTTGCCGTCGAGGGTGCCGAAGTTGTTCTTTCTTGCGGTAACGTTGGTGACGCTGGTATATATGAGCAGTTTAGGGTTGATAAGGAAGGTGATCCCGAGATCGAGGCTGTTGTATGGTTTGGCGACTCCTGCCCTGCCGGAGGCGAACCTGTCCGTCACGGCGATGATAGTGCGTAGCGGGGAGAGGTAGTATCTTGCCATCGCGTAGGCGTTGTGGCGGGTGAAATAGTCAGGTACGCGCATCTCCGGGTTCTCTCCGCTTCTGCGTCCGGCCAGGCCCCAGGTATAGCTGAACGTCAGGTCGAGATTCTTTGCTGCAGGGCCCATGTAGTAGAAGTCCAATCCTTTGGCGAAACCGTTGCCTTCCATTGTCGGAAGTCCGTTTTCGAGAAGGACCATCGAGTCGTAGTCTTTGTAGTAGGCCTCTGCTCGGAAGAGATGGCGGTTGCGGCTGTAGTGTGCTCCGAGGACGTAGTGCATGCAGCTCTCGTCGTCAAGGGCTTTGTCCTTGAGCATCCATTTGATTTCAGGGGTCTGGGTGTACCGGCCGGCGATTGCCGATAGTTTCCATGGCCCTGCCTCATAATTGACTGCCAGTCTCGGGTTTATCGAAAGGCGGTCGTTGCCGGTGCGGTACTCTCCGCGGCCGGACATCTCTATGAACAGATTGCTCTTCGGGTTCCAGACGAGGGAGGCGTTGACGGAGGCGTAGTTGAAGTCGAGCGGGCTGGAGGCGTCGATGTCCATGAAGCGGTAACGGTCTTCGTATTTATGGACCATGTCCTCGACTCCGAAGCTTACCCGGAAGTGGCGGGCGATTCTTTTGGAGGCGCGGAGTTTCAGGTGCAGCTCGCCTTCGTTTTCGTCGTACATGTCCCCGGCCTCGAGGACTTCGGCGTAGTCGCGCAGGCGGGCCGAGACTGCAGCGCCGGCGAAGACGTTCCAGCCGCGGATGTCGGTGTCCTTGTAGGTCAGGTTGGAGAAGATGTTGTTCTCCTGGATCCTCATTCTGCGGCCGTCGCCGGTGGCCTGGACAAGGTGCGTGAAGTCGTAGAGGGTGAAGGATTTGAGAGTGCCGGTCGGGCTTGTCTGCGCTCTCCACTGGAGGCCGGTCGAGAGGTTGCGGTAAGGCTCGATCCAGTCGGTGTTATCCGGGAAGAAGGTGCCGTACCAGCCAAGGTCGATATAGTCGGCGTTGAAGGAGACGGACCCTTTGCGGAAGGCCTTCGTGCCACCGCCGCCGGCTCCTGTGTTGGCGATGTTGATCCCGGATTTGGTTATTTCGCTCTTGTCTTTTGTGTCCATGGGGAGGACGCCGGAGAGGGCGTCAGCGTATTCGGAGGAGTATCCGCCGGAGGAGAAGTTGATGCCTTCGAAGATGAACGGGGAGAAGCGGAGGCGTTTCTGGGTGCCTTCTGCGGAGACTGTATATGGGAAGAGGACCCTCATTCCGTCGATGTAGACCTGGTTTTCACGGTCGCTTCCGCCGCGTACTCTGAGGGTGCCGCTTTCGGCTGAAGCCTGGGCTCCCGGAAGACTCTGGATGGTAGTTGCGAGGTTGCCCATGAAGGCGCCGCCGGTTACGAGGTCAGTCGCTTCCATTTTGTCCCAGGTGCTGTTGCCGCGGAGGAGGAAGGTGCTTCCTACGACTACGGACTGGTTGAGGACCGAGGAGGCTGGCTGCAGTTTTATAAGGTATTTCTGCCCGGGGTTCAGGCGGGTCTTGAAGTCTTCGTATCCTATCATCGAGGCGCAGAGAGTGCCTTCTGTCCCGTCGTAGCGGAAGGAGAAGGTTCCGTCTTCTTCTGTGGTCGTCCCGCAGACGGTGCCTTCTATATAGATGTTGACGTAAGGGAACGGCTCGCCTTTTTCATCGGTGACGCGGCCGGATACGGTAGTTGGACCCTGGGCGGACAGACCCTGGAGACAGGCAGTGGCGAGGATGATTGTTAAGTAAAGTCTGAATAAGTTTCGCATGATTTTTCCGATTTTTCGGCAAATGTATCATGCGTAGCGGAGGCTGCCAAATTATTGGGACGGGCGTCAGTTTTTGGGACGAATTTCAAGCTTTGAGAGGTACTGACGCGATATTGGGACGGTTGTTTCGCAGTTTTCGAGGACTGCACGGTACCCCTGGGAATTGCCGTCGATGCGGGTTATTTTCGAGACGTTGAGGAGATAGGTGCGGTGGCAGCGTCTGATTGCGGGGAATGCTTCGAGGGCTGCTTCGGCCTGCTTCATGGTCGAGCGGATCATGCGGCTTTCAATCCTGCCGCGGTCGAGATAGACGATGTTGATATAGTTGAGTTCGGCTTTCGCAAAGAGCAGGTCGGAGGAGTTGAGGGTGAAGCTGTCTTTTGTGCCGTCCTGAAGTACGGCGATGCCGCTGCGGTCTTCCGGGACGGGCTGTCTCGAGCTGAGGAGGGCGTTGATTTTTTCGGCTTCCCGGAGGTTCCTTTTAAGGTTCATGTTGGCGATTATCATATGGATCGCCGTGATAGGGAAGAGTCCGATTATCACGGTGTCTCCCAGAATCTCGACAAGGCTCCTGATTCCGGGTTCCATATATCGCCTGGTGGCGAGCCAGATGCATAGAGATATTGCACAAAGTATAAGAAAGTTGTGCAAAATTTCCTTGCCGAGGGTCCAGTTGTCTTCTCCTGCGTAGTTCTTCGGAAAGAACAGTATGTAGAGCAGTCCGGGGAAAAAGACTCCGGCGAAGGTGGCTGCAGCGAAGTAAAGGGAGAAGCTTAATCTCATAAGGGACGGCATGGCATGCATACCGAATGGCCGGAAGATTTCGAATAAAAGAAAGATTATCGCCGCTGAAATCAGCGCGGCTTTCCAGGTCTGCATATGCGGATCTGGAACCGGTTTCTTAAGTATATCCAGCGGATTTTTCGCCATTATCTGAAAATAAGGATGTCATCAAGTGGTTTGCGCTCCGGTCTTACCGGCTCCTGAGCCCTGTAGCCGAGAGCGATTACGGCCATTATGGCCTCGTTTTCCGGAATCTCGAGTTCTGCGGCGATCTTTTCGGAGTCGCGCATGCCCATGATAAGAGTGTCGAATCCCATTTCGCGGGCCTTGAGCACGAAGTAGGCGTTGCTCAGGCCGTTGTCATATGCACCCCAGCCGTTGCCGACTTCGTTGGTGGACTGTCCCCGGAAGAATCCGGCCATGTCTTTGACATAGGTGCTGACTACCAGGACAGGGGCGTCGGCGACGTTGTTCTTGTTGCCCGGGCCGATCATGTCCTTGATCGCCGCGAGTTTGTCCTCGGAGAAGACTGCGTAGTAGCGGGTCGTCTGGGTGTTGGCCCATGACGGAGCTTCCTGGGCGGTGGCTACGATTGTCTTGACTTCTTCGCGGGAGATTGTCTTCGATGCGTCGTATTTACGGACGCTTCTTCTCTGGGCTACGACTTCGTCGAAGCTGGTTTCATTGGACGCCGGCTGCCCGCATCCGGAGAGGAGGCAGGCTGCTGCGAGAATGGTCATCAGGGATGTTATTGTCTTCATTGCGTATAATTCTATACGCAAATATAACAATCCTTACTTTTTTTCTGCATAACAGATTGCTTTTTCGAGCTGGACTGCTACATCGATGGTGATTTCCAGTCCTTTCCTGGTGTTCTTGAAATCGCGGACTGTTATGACTCCGGTGGAGAACAGGTCCTTTACGACCGATACATCGAAAGTGTCCGGGACGCGGAGTTCGAAGTAGCCGTTTTCATCGGTGCGGATGATGGTCCTTTTTCCGTTGTTGTCTTCGTCGACTACGGCGATTCTGATTCCTTCTACAGGATATCCGTCTCTGTCGTTTACATGTCCTTTAACGACTTTTGCGTTGGCTGTTGCGATTGTTGCAATTGCGATGGCGATGATGGCGATGATCTTTTTCATGATATTAGTTTTTTATGGGTTTAACTTTTTTTCGTTTTCTGAAAACAGATAAGGCCAACCCTGTGCCAAAGTTTGTAATATATTGAATGATAATTAATTATGATTGTGTGTTCAAAAAACGGACTGTAAAGAAATTTTACAATCTTACAGTCCGTTTGTAAAAATTTTTAATGGATGTTGTTGTAATAGAAATAGTCAGGATTTTTTATTTCCTGGTCAGAAAGAATAGTATGCTTAGAACAAAAGCTATGGCAAGTATTGCTACAAATAAGATAGCAGTTAGAATCATTACTTGCGTCAACAATAGTAATCTATCTTTAATAGCAAAAGCGAGGATACCTGAATCAATATGATTTTAACATCTCGTACTTAAGAAGATAAGTATACTTGGCTTCTATAAGGTTATAGCGCGCCTTAGACAACTCAATCATAGCCGTATTCCAACTAAGATAATCCGTAGTCCCGAGCCTGTATTTTTCTGATACTTGACGCATTGCCTCTTCTGCGTACTTCACCTCTTCTTCAGTACGATAATAATTTCCCTGGGCCGTTTCGCAGTCAATCTGTGCCTGAAGGATCTGACGATGCAGATTCTTTTTTACAGTCCTCATGTTCAGTTCCGCATCTCTGGCAGCCAATTTGGCTCGTTTGACATTATTTCTTACAGTAAGGCCGTTCAGTATAGGAATAGCAATGCCTACGGAAACAAAAACGCTAGCGTTGTCTGTATATTGTTCCAAGAACGGATAAGCCTCATAACGCATGGTAAGGTCTTCGTTGAGCAGCTGTTTTTTTCGAGCGCTAGAGAAACTTGATCCATAACCTAGAGAGAGCGACAACCTTGGGCTATATCCAGCTTTAGCAATTTTATAATCATACTCAATCAATCCAATATTCATGATCGAAGCCTGGTAATCCGGATTATTCTCCACCACTGAATCCACATCAATTACAGGAGGAAGCAGTACGCTATTTTCTGGTTTTGCGATTACAAAAGACTCATAGTCTTCAATCTCCAAAAGATTGCACAAAGCAAGTCTAGCCATCTTTTCCGAATGATTTGCCAAAGCAATATCATTGTTCGCAGCGAAAAGCTGCGATTGAAGCTGAAGGACATCGGATTCGGTAATACTACCCGCCTCTAAAAGCACTTTGGCCCTTTCCAGCTGAGCTTCTACAAGATTAGCCGATTCTTCAGCGACAACGACTTGTTCTTCAGCACAAAGAACGTCCATGTACGAAGCGATGACATTGAGTCTGAGGTTATATTTTACAGATTCCTCTTTAAGGTTGGCCGCCTTAAGCGACAACTTGGCTTTATTCAGGGCATATATTTTTCTTCCGCCCTCGAATAATGACAGATCGCCGGAGATGGAGGCTGTGCTGCTGGTCGTATAATCAGTCTCCACGAATTGATATGTAGTTTGGTCCAGGACTCGTCCTGAAGCGATAGTATAACTGGCGGAAGCAGATAATGTCGGGACAAAAGCCCATTTCCCCTCAATCAGAGAAAGTTCACTTTCATCAACGGCAATTGTCTGTTTCTGGACGTCTATATTATTCTCCACAGCATACCGGATACATTCTTCAAGGGTCCAGGCGTGGTTTGTCTGTCCTGCCAACGGGATGGAACAGGCAAAGAGAATAGCAATCATGTAAGTCTTTCTCAACATATCAAACCGTCTTTTATATGAATAATTCGTTCTGTCTTATCAGCGACCGCTTGCTCGTGTGTCACAATAACCATTGTACTGCCCAGAGTATTATTTATTTCCGCAAGAAGCGTCATGACAGAATCGGTCGTCACAGAATCAAGCTGCCCTGTCGGTTCATCGGCAAATATGATCTCCGGCTTGGTTATTATCGCCCGGGCTATGGCGACTCTCTGTTTCTGGCCTCCGGATAGCTCATTCGGGAAATGCCGTCTCCATTCCAAGAGGCCAAAACGCTCAAGCATCTCCTGTCCAGCCATGCGCATCTGCTTATCCGTGAGATCACGGTAAGTCAGCGGCAGTATTACATTATCAAGGATGTCGAGTTGCGGTATCAGGTTAGCCGACTGAAAAACGAAGCCGATCTTTTCGTTCCGGAAATGGGCCATCTGATCGTCATTGAGATTCTTTACAGACTGGCCATTAATGCAATATTCTCCGTCATCGAATTTATCGAGCAATCCAAGGATATTAAGCAACGTGGATTTCCCGGATCCCGAGGCTCCCATTATGGACACCATCTCCCCGTCCCTGATTGTCAGATCAATGCCTTTCAGGACAGGAAGAGTTTCGTATTTCGTGACATACGATTTATGTATACCTTTCAACTCAATCATGATAATTCGTAATAACGAAATCCTTCTTGGACAAACCGTCAAGAATTTCGATCCTTTCTCCGTCAGAAAGTCCCAATTTAACCATCTGTTCCTTTACTGAATGTTTGAGCGAATCCGTCAGATAAACATAAGTCGTATCTCCCTTGAAGTTCACGCATTTCTCCGGAAGAGACATGACATTTTCTTTTCTGGTCAGCAGAACTTCGCCTGAAGCCGAATATCCGGACCGGAGTTCGACCGACTTGTCCGGAACCGTAAACTGAGCTTCAAGGGGGAACTTCACAGCACCGTTATCGATTTTTCCCTTAGAAGATATCTTGGTAATCATGGCTTCTATGAGCATATCCTCGTACGCCAGGAGGGTTATCTTGACTGGGGCTCCGACATGGAGTTTTCCGATATTCTTTTCAGGGACATCAGCGGAAAATACATAGACATCCGAACTTGCGATTGTCGCTACGGTTGTTCCGACGTTATAGCTGCTTCTTTCAACAACAGATGAGCCTGGCTTTACAGGAACGTCTATTATTGTACCGGAAGTACTGGAACGAACGATATTATTCTCTGTTCTCTGATTCTTCTGGCGAAGATTCAGCTGGTGTCGGGCAGTCTCGTATGTCTCTTTTGCTGTCAGATACTCTCTTTCCGACGCTTCATATTCTGTCCTGGAAATCGCTTTATTCTCCAGAAGCGTCTTCTGTCGTTCGTATGTAGCTTCTGCGGCCTTCAGGCTGATTTTGGCAACATTAACGCTGCTTGTAAGATTCTCCACTTCAGAAGAATTCGGAACAAGGCTTACGGATGCGATCGGATCCCCGACTTTTACAGCGTCTCCCACAGACACGAAAACCGCATCCACGACTCCGGACAGCTGAGGCTTGACTTCAATCTCTTTGCTTGGATATACAAAACCCGAGAGATTAAGGTTTTCCTCTATGGTTGTCTCTTCGGCATGCGTCGTAACATAATACTTCTTATGGGAATCTTTGACAAGGCTCCATGTAATAAAACCGACAGCTCCGACAAATACGGACACCGCTATGACATTAAACGCTTTCATATATTTTATTCTCTATTTTCATATCTGATAGCCTCGACAGGAGTAATCTGAGAGGCCTTCAAAGCTGGGAATAGTCCAGCCAGCAGGCCGGAAAGGCAAAGTATGATAACCGCCGCCGTAACAGCAGGGAAATCAATCTCGAGCGAACCCATGATCTCTGAATCGACCATAGGCATAAGTAACTTGTCAGCGATAAGGACAACGGCTCCGCCGAGCGTTGCACCGACAAGGCCTGCAATGAACGTTATTGTAATGGACTCCGTCATTATCATTGATATGATAGAGCGCGAAGTAGCTCCGACGGCTTTACGTATTCCGATTTCGCTTGTCCTTTCCTTTACGATTATTAGCATCACATTACATACGCCGACTATTCCACTCAGAAGCAGACAAATACCAACGATCCATATCAGCACGGTCAGGCCATTGAATAGACTTCTGAAACTCTTGGTCTGAGTCTCGATATTAGCAATCTGTACAGCCATTTCATCGTGCGGATCAAATCCATAACGCCAAGCCAGATAATCATGGATATCTTTCTCAACCTCAGATGAAACAATATCCTCTGAAAGAGAAAGACTGAAAGAAGATATTTCGCCCTTGCTGTCGAAATTAGACGAGAAAGAGGAAGCCGGGATATAAATAGAATTTCTTTCAGCCATTGAAAAAATGTCTTCGGAAGACAAGATACCGACAACTTGAAAAATACTGTTACCTATATGAATCGACTTGTTTAGAGCATCTGTTTTACCGAAAAGAGATTGTTTTATTCCCTCACCAATTATGACGACATTTCTGGCTCTCAAATTATCAAGACGATTAAGCAATCTCCCTTCTTTAGCTTCAAGGATTCTGATCTTGAAATAGTCTTCCCCTACACCCTGAATCGCACTGACTAATGATTCGCCATTAGCCGAAACCGGAATCGACGGGATAGACATTTCTTCAGAGCAGGCAAGAATACAGCCATAACGCCTCCGGATATCCCCTGTAATTCCCTTTTCGAAACGAACGACAGCATTTTCATTCAATTCAGAGGTCGCTTCCGAAGTCTTTCCCGCATAGACAAAAAGGCTCTTTTGCGCAAACGTACTGAACAAGGACATCACTCCATTCCTGAATCCATTGCCGACGCCAAGCAGAATTACCAGCAGAAAGATGCCCCAGGCTATGCCGAACCCTGCCAGAAATGAGCGTAAGCTATTCTGACGGATTGACTGTAATGCTCCACGGATGGTCTTGATCATGGTCAGGCATTTAATGATTTCCAGTACTCACTATAGAAGTTGTCGAATTTCAGCAATTCTTCATGAGTTCCATTGGCTGCTATTTTCCCGTTCTCCATCACGACAATACTGTCCGCAATCTGACGAGCAGTCTCCATCCTGTGGGTAACAAAGATTATAAGATGGTCCTTCCGTAACTGATCCAGAAGGTTGCATATATGCTTTTCAGTGCGACGGTCCATCGCGGCAGTCATTTCGTCAAGTATAAGAATTTTTGACGGCTTATACAAGGCTCTGGCAAAAGCGACGAGCTGTTTCTGGCCGCCAGAAAGGTTGATCCCGTCTTCTCCTACAAGAGTAAACAGTCCGCCCGGAAGTTCTGAGATGAATTTATCGAAACCATATTTCTGGCAGAAAGCCACGATTCCCTCCAGACTTTCAGGGGCCTTACCGAAACATATATTCTCGAGGATGGTGCCATTATACAGGAAAATATCCTGTGGCACAACCGATATCAGATTGCGCCAATCGTCAAGGGCTATATCTTCGACCGAGACTCCGTCAAGAAGGATTTCGCCTTCTTCTGGCTTATAAAATCTTTCGATTATCTGACAGAGAGTACTTTTTCCACAACCGCTTTCTCCTACCAGACAAGCAATTTCTCCAAGCTTGAAAGTATGGGTGATATTATCTATTATCCGTTTTCTTCCGATGAAACGGAAAGACATGTTCTTGAGTTCCAGGGTGTTGACCTCATAATCTGAAGAAAGAGATTTGCCGGATTCCTCTTCCCTTGCATCAACAATCTCATACATTCGGTCAAAAGCGACCTTGGCTTCATTTATCGGAATCATAACAAGAGCCAGACTTGCCACGGCCGGGAAAAGAGTCCCTGTGATCCCGATAACAGCCATCAATTCACCGGTTGTCATTGTTTCGGAATAGACGAATAATGAGCATATAGCAATAAGAGCCACCTGGATTACAGTACTGCTGATTCCCGCCCATATGCCAATATTGATTTCCGATCCGCCAAGGGCGAAAACCTTTGACTGGAAAGTGGAGTACAACACTTCATTAAGTTTAAGGAAACTGTCCTGCCGTGAGAAGCCCTTGATATCAGCTATTCCCGAGATTGTATTAATAAATCCACTCTCGCTCATAGCGTATGAACTCATCATATCCCGTTGCTGAGCTATCACTTTTTTGTTGTTTCTGGCAATAATCCACCAGAACAGAGGCAGACATACAAGAGCGACAAGAGCTACCTTCCAGGAATAAACAAACAAAAAGACTATTGAAACAATTATGACCAGAGAATTAATAATCGTCTCGCCGGCAAGTGTGCTTATGACTGTTTGGATTCGTCTGGTATCATTCAACCTCGCGACCATGTCTCCAGTCTTTCTGGTATCGAAGAAACTCTTTGGAAGATGGAGAATCTTCTCGAAGAAAGATACTATTATACGATTATTGAAAGCCTGTTTCTGAATTAACAACAGTTTCCCTCTTATGGCCGAGATTCCAACCTTTACAAGCAATAAGAAAAGTACCATTGCCAGACCAAGCACAAGCTTGGTCATATCTCTGGACGGCAGGACATCATCCACTAGTTTCTGGGAGAAGATTGCCATCACCATACCAAGGACTGCTATAACGAGACCGATAGCGACTCCGGCGCCAAGAAGTCCGATATCATCATGGATCAGTTCCTTTATCCAGTCCTTTTTTCGTCCGGTTATACTTTCTTTTTTTTCGAAAGCCGCGTTGGGTTCCAGAAGAAGACATTTCCTTGTCCATATCTTGTCCAGTTCTTCTTCAGACATATCAACTACACCCTTAGCCGGATCAGAGATCAGGAACTTTCCTTTATCATATCCGTAAAAAACGACGAAATGAGACAGTTTCTGATCTATGATTACCGATAATATGCATGGCTTTCCGTGAGCTATAAGATCCGGAATTCCGTTAGCTTCGGCACCTGTCGGAGTAAAGCCCATAGTCTGGGCGGCTTGATACAAGCCCAGAACAGTTGTCCCGGTATTGGACGTACCACTTATATCGCGGAGATGAAGTATGGAAGAATCTCCACCATAAAACCTTATCAGTGACAGCAGACATGCCGCACCACAGTCTGTCATATCATGCTGATGGACAAAACTCTTTTCAACTAACTTTCTGTTAATCATTATTGCAATTCCTCAACAATAATCTTGATTGATACCGCTCCCTTATGTCTTTTAAGCAGCTTTCGTTCCTCATCAAATATGTACAGAGACGGCGGAGCTTCGACATCGAATAGTTTAAATATTTCCTCCCCTTTTTCCACGATTATCTTCGAGTCCGGAATCATTTCCAAAGGGTACTCCATCATGAATTCGGCAACCAGATCAGCAGGAGCAAACGTGATAAATACCCACTGTACATCCCTACATTCATCGTATCTTTTAATTATGCCCTCTATTTCCTTACGACAGAATTCGCATTCAGGATGAAAAAACATCAGGGCCGTTCTTTTATCTGGGATAAGGTCTTCTGCAGACGAAAACGTCAATCCCTCAGTAGTAACACCCGAGAATTCGGGCATCATCCCGATAGTAGTCTGTTTTTCATTATATCGGCATAACGCCCATATAAACAGAGAAACTACAACGACAGCGATTGCCAGAACCAAAGTCAAGACTATTCCTCTCTTTTTCATTTAACTCAAATACAGAACAAGAAACATCAAAAGAACTATGTAAAACAAGTATCCCACGCCATATGAAGACATTACGAACTTGAAAGATTTAACGAATCTGTTATTTGTCAACTTGCCCACAAGCCAAGCCATTACGAACCAATAAATTATCTCAAATAGATTAACCGCAGAAAGAGGCACCCGCAGCCACGACGCCATATCTTCTCCACCAAGGAACATCAAAGACATATGACTGATAGCATATACCGTTTTTTCAGACCCGAAGCAGATATTTATAACGCAAATACAGATGCTATAACAAAGCATCACTGCTTGTGCGCGGAGAACAACAGACCACCAGTCCTTGAATTTATATCCGGACATTTCCGTTACAAGGAAACTGCCGATAAAAAGGCACAAGGAGATAAGTGATATTCTGAGAGGCAACATAATCGGTGCTACAAGGAATGCCAACCAGCGTGATTTCTGCCACTTCTCCATTAGAAGAGCTTTTGCATCTTCACCTACCAGATCAAAACTCTGCAATTCCGGCAAAAGAACAAACTCCTGCTGCAGATAGGTAAGAATCAACATTACTCCCAGATAAAACAGGAACAACGTGGAATTATTGTTTAGACGCACAACTATCGTGAATTAATTGTTAATACATTAGACCTTTCCGTTCTTAACAAAAATAGTATTTTATGCTCAAAGAAAAAAGGAATAAAACAGAAACGTTAGGATGCGTAAAAATGTATACTTCTATATTATTATATATCAACTAATTACTCCGATGGCCCGGTTAGTAATTTCATAACGAGTTGCTAACCAGCTATTTATAAAAGATTTGAAACGTAATATTCAATCGATCAGTATATTATTTTAGGAATATGTGCGCTTCATGAAAAAAATCCTTGAATATATGAACATTAAACATATATTCAAGGATAAGAATCCAGGAAATCAAAAACATGAACAATTATTCCATATCATATAGATGATTTATCCGGATTAAAGACATATTATCCCAGAGTACTTCCGATCCAGTCAGCACAGGCGAAACTCATGCCTATGCCTGCAGCAGTATGACCAAGCCCCCAAAGTGCTATAGCTCCGACACCACCTGTCAAAAGAGTGGCAGCAGCATATGATCCACCCCAGGCAAGAATTCCGCTAATACATCCGGCCGCATCCCAGAAATCACCACCGTTAATTGTTTCCAGCTGATTGAATTCAATAGTTTTCATAATTCGTCTGTTTAAAGTATTACCTACTCTATTCGAGGCTTTTCGGAATCGCCTGAAAAGAAAATGCATAGCAATTGCCGCTTTTATCTTTTCAATGTAAAATTATACATATAAATAATTAAATAAAAGAGTATCAATGTTATACGTTAGGAGAAAAATCAACCGTAGAATATAAAGCGCTAACAGTCAGGTGGTTAAATAATCGAGCCGAAAGAAAATTTAATCTTAAGGTTATTGCGCAATCTTTTTTGAAGTGCTAGTTTAACCTATCAAACGAAAATCCTGCCGTATGATGGCGATGTAATTCAACCAGGATGCGGCAGGAATAAGAGGGAAAATGCTTATTTAAGCTATATGGGAACCAACAGCATAAGCACCACAGGCGATAGAAGCTACATCACCGACAGCAAGAACCCAACCAACAGGATTCCACCAGTTAGCAACTGCTCCGATGGTATAAATTGCGGATCCAGCTCCAATTACAATACATGCTTTGTCTATAACAGATGCCCCACCACAAATGCAAGACATCTCATCAATTGTTACAGCATTCATTTTGTAAAAAATTTTAGTTTACAAATAAAAAATGAATAAGATTATTGGGCTGCAGGTTCCTGCATGCTTTTAAGCCATTCAGCACAAGCAATACCCATACCGGTACCGATAGCTGCATGGCCGCCAGCCCAGAGAAGAGCACCACCGACGCCGCCGGTCAAAAGTGTAGCTCCAGCGATAGAAGCACCCCAGGCGAGGGCGCCGCCTATACATCCAGCTGCAGTCCAGAAATCACCGCCTTCGATCAAGGCTAACTGATTAATTTCGATAGTTTTCATGATGAACTATTTTAATTAAAAATAATTAAACTGAATTTACCTCTTTCTTCCTTTATATGCATAGATTGAAAGAGGAACGATAAAAATAGCATTGGCAATTAATAAGAAGTAAAGCATTTCGGAAAACGGTGCAATTTCAAATAAAGCCAGAATAAGGCACAGTGCAACCAATGCTTCAACGACTAAAAGTATTCTTATTATTGTTTTTCCTATTGCTACCATACCAGACAAACTAATAGTTAGACGTGAGTAGCTACTTCATAAACGCCACAAGCGATAGAAGCTACATCGCCAGCAGCAAGAACCCAACCAACGGGATTCCACCAGTTAGCAACTGCTCCAATAGTATAAATTGCAGATCCTGCGCCAATTACGACACAAGCTTTATCTATTAAGGAAGCACCGCCATGGATGCCAGCCATTTCTTCAAGTGCGATTGCATTCATTTCTCAGATTGTTTACTAATTTGTGATTAAAAGAATTTAGTTCTTCGGTGCTTTATAAGCGACTGACTATCTGGCCAATGAACCACAGCCAATTCCGACCATGAGGTCAGCAGCTACATGGCCACCAGCCCAGAGAAGAGCACCACCGACGCCTCCGGTAAGGAGAGTGGCACCTGCGATACTAGCACCCCAACCGACTACTGCGCCGACACAACCGGCAACTTCCCAAAAACCACCGCCTTGAATCAAGGCTAGCTGATCATTTTCAATTGTTTTCATCAATACTAAGTTTAATAAAATGTCCTACTCTGTTACAGGCTTTTCGGAGACGCCTGAAAAGAGCATGTCAAGCATGCCGTACGGTTCTCTTTTCGCAATCAATTTACTTAAACTGCCACATAAATAAAAGGTACTTAAAGAGCACCGTTAGGATAAAAAACTTAGTAACAATATAGTTAGTTAGTAATCAATATGTTACGGAAACTAAGGCGAAAGGATTTAATTATGATGCTGATACTCAGATAGTTACCTATAAAATGTGCATTTAAAGAAGATGCCGGATTTGATAGTGACTAAAAATTGCTACATTTGGCAGCATTTACAATAACATTTCGGATGAACACAACCTTCAAGACTATTCTCGCTGTCGCGACGATGGCAGCGATTTTCGCATGCTCAGGGAAAGAGGGCCCGGAAAAAAAGCCTGTTCCGGGGCAGATCAGCATCACCAACGTCAGAATCGACGGCGTATACGCGACGGCCGATGTCGAGTCATCGACCATAACGGCGACATTCCCGACAAGAACCGACTTCAGCTCTTGTGAAATGACCATAGAATCGCAGACTGTCACCCTCGACCTCTCGACACCGGCGACCTACAGAGTCATCAGGGACAATATCTATCAGGACTACTCCGTCATCGCCCGCAACACGGGTCTTCCCGTCGTCCGCATCCAGACCCCCGGAGGAAAGAATATAGCGGTCGGCGAGAATGGCAACAGGGATTATTATAAAGATAACTGGATGGAGGGCGCCACGATGCGCATAGAACTGCCGGACGGCACCGTCAACTACGAGGGCCAGATGAGCATCCGCGGCCGCGGCAACTCGACTTGGAACTACCCCAAGAAACCATACGCCCTCAAACTCGACTCCAAAGCAGAAATCCTCGGAATGCCTAAGCACAAGAGATGGATACTCCTTGCCAACTGGAAAGACCGTACGATATTGCGTAACGACGCCGCATTCTGGCTCTCGCGCACCATCGGACTGCCATATACCGTCCGCGGCCAGTTCGTCGAGCTGGTGATGAACGGCACGCATGCCGGCAACTACTATCTCTGCGAACAGATAAAGATCGACAAGAACCGCGTCAACATCGACAAGGACGGCGGCTTCCTGCTGGAAGTCGACTCCTACTATGATGAGCCGAACAAGTTCCGTTATACTCAGCTTCTGAACCTTCCCTGGATGGTCAAAGAGCCGGACGGCGACGAACTCAACCAGGATTATTACAAAGAACTCCAGGATTTCATCTTCAATCTAGAGACTCTTATGAAGAGCGAGAGCAGAGTCCGGAACCATGAATACGCAGACTATCTCGACGTCCAGACAGCGATCGACTTCCTGATCATGCAGGAGCTCACCGGCAACCATGATTTCTATAATACATGGCCATCCGCGGGCCCGCACAGCCTCTATATGTATAAGCCGGCCGGCGGGAAGCTTTACAGCGGACCGGCGTGGGACTTTGACTTCCATGTCTTCCTGCCGGACCGCGCAAACTTCTGGTGCGGAGCTACTCAAACCATGTTTTACCCATACCTTCTGAAGGACCCGGACTTCAAGGCGGCCCTCGTAGCCCGATGGAACGAGAAGAAGGACGAGCTTAAGAAACTGCCTGAGTATATCGATGGTATGGCCGACAGTATCCGTCTTTCCGAGAGTTTCAACTCTACTCTCTGGCCGATCTCGAACCGTGAGAATGGAGACGAAGAAATGACATTCCAGCAGTCGGTGGAGCGAATCAAAAAGGCCTTCCTGGATAAGTGGGAATGGATTGACAACAATATCAGCCGATTATAGCGTCGTCGACGGTCAATCGGATTACTCTCTCTTTAGGCAGTCCGCTGGGTTGGTCTTTGCAGCCTTGTAGGTCTGCCATACGACTGAGCCGAAGGCCATGGCCGCGGTCAGAAGTATCGCCAGAGGGAAGACCCAGCCATAGTTCTCGATCCTGTAGGCAAACCGGGCAAGGTACAGCCTCGAAGCCCAGATAGCTACAGGAATTCCTATTGCGCAGGCTACGCCGACCAGCACCATATAATTCTTCACATTACGGATAGTCTCACCCTTTACGTCGCCGCCGAATACCTTTCGGATGGCAATCTGGCGGGTACTTTCTTCAGCATAGTAAGTACTGATTGCCAGCAGTCCCAGAAGAGCGATTATCACCGACAGCAGGGCAAACAGCTCCACCAGCCGTACGGTACGTCTTACCGGCGCAAGCTGATCCCGGAAGATATCCCTCAGGAACCCGTACATCCAGGAAGTCTGGGCTGTCCCGTATTTTTCCGTGCAGAACGCCTCATATTCCTGCATCATCCGTTTCGCGTAGGCTTTATCTTCTCCTACGGTCTTTATAAGCAGATTGTTTGAATAAAGCAGCTCTTCAGGCCTCGTGACGACTACTACGGTGTTTCCACCTCCGTTAGCATCAGAAGCCGGCAGGGCCGGGAAATCAGCCACGACTCCGCCGATATACTCCGGCTGCAGCATGTTTATATTGAACCTCCTCGCAAAAGAAGCGGAAGTATCTGATACTTCGGCAGCAGCATAGGCCGATTCTCCGAACCAGACCGAATTGTTGACCGGATGCCCGAAATCTTCCTTGACCTTCAATCCCAGCAGCCTGAAATAGACAGAGTCGCATAGAATCGGAGCAAACGTGACCTTGTTCCCGGATGTCGCATCCGTTGTAAAAAACATGGTTATCGCTCCCGGAAGCCCCCTTCCGACTCCAACCCTTTCCACGAAGGGCAGGTTCTGCAACCTGTCGATAAGCGGACCGATCTCGCCGGCATGGCGTGCTGTCGTCCCGATCATGAATCTGTCGTCGACCGCCGAATTGGTAGGCCTGTCTGCCATATGCTTCATCTGCACCTCCATGACTATAGCCATCGACAACATGAAGACGGCCAGAACGTTCTGCGCAACGATGAGCACCTTCCCGAAAACCATCTTGTTCATCCTTCGGAACGAGCCGTTGATGATATTGATAGGCTCATAGCGGGACGCCGTCCATGCCGGCAGCAGTCCGCAGATTGCTCCGAGCAGAAGAATAGCGAGCACATAGACGGCAACATAACCGGGAGTCATCTTGAACTCAAGCGGAACCATGGTCTGGGTTATGACTATCTGGATGCCCTCCTGCGGCAGCAGCAGATGGTTCATCATCGGGACCAGATTCCTGGCCAGCAGCAGCGCGACCGCAAAGCTGGCAGCGGTAAACAGCACGGATTCCGCTATGTAACGCCAGGTGATACCGGCCTTGGAGGCTCCTATAAGCCTTCGTGTAGCCATCTCCTTGGCTCTTTTGCCGCTGAGCGCATAGGAGAGATTCATGTAATTGAATACGGCAGAAAGCAGGAGCAGAAGAACCACGATTGACAGAAGCCGCAGCATCTTGCCGTCTCCGGCCCTGGTGTTTCCGCTGGCTTTGTTACCGAGGAAGATTTCATCGATTCGGTATGTCCTCCAGCCTTCGAGCTCGCCCCAGTGCGGACCATAATTCCGGTGCAGAAGCTCCATTACCTTTGCATCGACGTCTTTGCGTTCAGCACCTTTTACGGTACGGTAGAATGTCGAATAATTGCCGATACTCTGGAAATTTTTCGGACTCTTGGAGAATCCGTCGGATTTTATGTTGACAAGGACATCGCTGTAAGGGAAGAGAGTGTTGCGGAAATCCTCGACTACTCCGGCAACGACCTTGTCATTTCCGTTGACTTTTATAACTTTCCCCTCAACCGGGACGCCATCCTTGGAAAGCTGAGCTGCAAATGTCTCGCTAATCAGGACTGCGTCCGTAGCTTCAAAAGCGTCGATGCTACCTCCTCTCAGTTTGTATTTAGGGAATACTTCGAAGAAATCCGGGTCTATCTGCAGTCCGGAGCAGGTGTAGCTTTCACCTGTATCCGATACGACCGGCTGGTACATCAGGACGACTCTGGTCGAGGCTTCGATCTCCGGTACGGCCATGTCAAGTTCCTCCTTGTCCCAGAAGCTGAGAGAAGCGTAATCGGCCGTCCCGGGGGCATAGATTCTCTTCCAGTCCGGACCCTCATGGGCCAGGCTGTATTGCTGGGCGACATAGCTTCCGATCAGTATCACGAACGCGAGACTGACAGCCAGACCGAAGAATTCGATTGCCGTATATAATCTATTCCTCGAGAGGAACTTGAAATAACTATTCATTCTTTAAAGATTCTACAGGGTTTGCTCTGGCGATACGCAGGCAGTTGAGCACAACGGCGCCTGAAATTATAAGCAGGACTACGATATTTCCGGCAATGAATACCCATGGACTGAGAGATATCTTCTCGCTGAACTGCTGAAGCCATAGCCTTGATGCATACCAGGCGAGAACGTCTGCGAGTATTGCGGAAATGATTGCTATCCGCGAGATGTCCTTGATGAACAGGCCGATGATCTCGTTGGTCGTCGCTCCGTTTATCTTTCTGATGGCCATCTCTTTGCTGCGTCTGTTGCTTTCGTCGCGGATATAGCCTATAAGACCGATGAGCGCAACTATAAGGGACAGGATACAGCCGAGGATAATGGTATTCCTCATCTTCAGTTTGTCGTCATACGATCCTCTAAGGTCGGCGGCGTAAGAACGGACTTCCTTGTTGGTGCTTTCCGGGAA
>JAEEGL012409575.1_pt1 | contig 20862 bp, 15 predicted proteins | sample 9134231 | NCBI WGS metagenome assembly JAEEGL01 (sample SAMN16246548, study PRJNA631951) | gut metagenome | biome: gut microbiome; feature: rumen; material: fiber-attached | host: Bos | place: Iran: Karaj | collected 2018-10
GAGAAGATGGAGTGCGAGATGGAGAACCCCTACATCCTCATCTACGACAAGAAGATCTCCAACCTGAAGGACTTCCTGCCCATCTTGGAGCCCGCCGTACAGACCGGCCGTCCGTTGCTCGTCATCGCTGAGGACGTCGACAGCGAGGCCCTCACGACCCTCGTCGTCAACCGTCTGCGCGGACAACTGAAGATCTGCGCCGTCAAGGCTCCTGGCTTCGGCGACCGCCGCAAGGCCATGCTCGAGGACATCGCCGTTCTGACCGGTGGAGTCGTCATCAGCGAGGAAAAGGGTCTGAAGCTCGAACAGGCCACCATCGAAATGCTCGGCTCGGCCGACAAGGTGACCATCAGCAAGGACAACACCACTATCGTCAGTGGCCACGGCGACAGCCAGCTCATCCGCGACCGCATCAACCAGATTAAGAACGAGATTCAGAACACCACCTCCACCTACGACAAGGAGAAGCTGCAGGAGCGTCTCGCTAAGCTCAGCGGCGGCGTGGCCGTCCTCTATGTTGGTGCTCCCTCCGAGACCGAGATGAAGGAGAAGAAGGACCGCGTGGACGACGCCCTCTGCGCTACCCGTGCCGCCATCGAGGAAGGCATCGTCGCTGGCGGTGGCGTCGCCTACATCCGCTCCATCAAGAGCCTGGACGGCCTGAAGGGCGAGAATGCCGACGAGACCACGGGCATCCGCATCGTCGAGCGCGCCATCGAGGAGCCTCTGCGCCAGATTGTTGAGAACGCCGGCCTCGAAGGCAGTGTCGTCGTCAACAACGTCAAGAACGCCGAAGGCGACTATGGTTACAACGCCCGCGCCGACCGCTACGAAGACCTGCGCAAGGCTGGCATCATCGACCCTGCCAAGGTGGCACGCGTAGCCCTCGAGAACGCTGCCAGCATCGCTGGCATGTTCCTCACCACCGAGTGCGTCATCTGCGATGCCAAAGAGGACAAGCCCGAACTCCCCATGGGCGGCGCTCCCGGCATGGGCGGCATGATGTAATGCGCGCAACCCAATCTAAATAAGAGACTCTGTTTCAGAGAGGGGGCATTCACTCAATCGAGTGGATGTCCCCTCTTTTTTTGGGCGTACTTATTATAATGATTTCATCTAACTTTCGGAAGCTTCAATTAGTACAAGTGTAACTACACATATAGTGATTTACACTAATTGAACCAATTCTATATTCATCTATCTATCTCCATATAAAGAGTGTAACGCCCGCCTATCTGTATAGGGGCGGGCGTACACTAAACTAAACAGAAACTACACAAATTAAACTATTGAACATGTTATGGAGAAGTTCTTGAAGTATCAAGCGACCTCGGCCTTACGGGACGCTTCGCTCTGCGAAAAACTCCCAAGCAAGCGGAACTCCCGAAAGTTAAATAAAAGGTTCGCGCGCGAGGGTCTCCCCTACCCCTCCTGCATCAGCAGCGACAAGGCCAGCAAGGCCAAAGGTGTCCCGTCACGCCGCAAGCGTTGTCCGACCAAGTCTATGAGTCGCGCCTTCTGCTTGACAACGGCCCGGGTACTGACACTCAGCAGTTGAGCTACCTCTTCATTACGCAAGCCTTGCTCGAAGCTGAGGTCGAAAAGACGGCGATAGCGCTCGGGCAGTTCATCGATGGCCTCGAACAAGCGTTCCAGCGTCTCCTGCTCGACAAGGCTGCGCGTGAAATCGTCCTCGAGCTCAACCTGTTGACTGAGATAACGCTGTTGGGCTGCATGACTTCGATGGATGCCGACGGCGGCATTATGAATCAGCCGGAAGAGATAAGTCTTCCACTGCCTGCCGTCGACGATGCCCTGGCGATGCTGATAGGATTTGAAGATCGTGTCCTGGACGATATCTTCGGCCATAAGGGCGTGCTGCTCACCCAGCAGACGGGTAGCATACGTGAGCAGGTCGGCATAGGCTTCGGCATAGAAGCTCTCAAGACGACCGCCCTTGAAATCAGCGATGATAGAAGGCTACGGATATCAAGGATTATTTCGCCAGCAAATACCACTATTATGGTACAGAATCCGAGTCCTATGAAGACGAAGATGGTGAGGTCATCGAACAGATTGTCTACCTCTACGGCAACACCGAGAAGAAAGAGGACGCCACTCTCCTCATCGAGTACGACGGCGAAATCTCTGTAGGCTACTACAATCCCAAGAACGAGCCGGCAGAAATCGAACCCAGTGGCTTCGTTGACATGACGCCCGAAGATGTCGTCAACACCTTCCTCGGCGAAAGCATCGACGACATTCTCGAAGAGTACGACGGTTTCTCCTCCATGGGTTCTACCTACATGGCTTTCATGGACGAGAACGACTACATGATGGGCTTCGCCCTCAATGTCAATGAAGGTGAGGTCGCCTCCATCGTCATCCTCTACAACGAAGATCTCGCCGACGAGGACATCATCGACTACTACAAGAATGCCGGCTACACCGTCACCGACACCGGCGAAATCGACGAGGAAGAGGGTACACCCATCTACATCTTCTCCAACTCCAACACCCGCATCGTCTACTCTTGCGCCCGTGGCGTTGCCACCCGCGCTTAACGACAAGACGCATTGGACGCTGTCGTCCGTCTTGATTCAATCGAAGAGAGGCAGCTATTACGCCTTAATAGATGAAGAATCAAGTCCTACAGGTTAAGTCCAAATCATCGAAAAAGGGCAATCACGTGAGTGATTGTCCTTTTTTCACATGCATATATACACCCCAACAAATAGAATCCCATCTAGGCCTTTGACTATACGCGTAGCCTTTTGCCTACTATACGCGAGACCCTTTACGTATATACGTGAAGCCCTTTGCGTACTATACGCGAAGCCCTTTGCGTACTATACGTGAAGCCTTTTGCCTACTATACGCGAGACCCTTTGCGTACTATACGCGAAGCCCTTTGCGTACTATACGCGAAGCCCTTTGCGTACTATACGTGTGACGCGATGCGAATATACGTGTAAGCCGATGCGTCCATAGACGAGGTGCGCTGCTTTTTATCGCTCATGCGCGCATACATTATCAATAATCTCTCTGCTGAATGCAAGTTCCTCCGGGCTATGCCCGCGTCCAAAGGACGACGCTGCCTTGGGCCAAGGAACGCGGCACATCGATAAGGCGTTGGTTGGCGGAGCCTCGGAAGAGGAGGTCGGTATCGCGCTGGGCTGCAACATAAGGTCCGTCGACGAGGACATCGACGAGCTGGAGCAGACGGCGCTGAACGGGCATGTCGAGGAGGGCCTCATAGCGATAGCCGGTGTAGCACCAGATGTTCTTTCGGGTGCGTTGGCGGATGGCTTGGGCGAGGGCGGTGAAGGCCTCGGCCTGCTGCATCGGATCGCCACCGGTAAAGGTGACGCCGGGCGCGAACGGGTCGGCCTCGATGATCTGCATCAGCTCGTCGACACTCATCTCATGGCCCCCCTCAGGAGCCCACGACTGGGGGTTGTGACAACCGGGGCAATGGTGGGTGCAACCCGCACAATAGATGGAGGTGCGAAAGCCCGGACCATCGACGGTGGTGTCCTCAAGGACAGATAGAATGCGCAGAACGGAGTCACCCCCCTGCCCCTTTGTGTCGGGGAGGGGGGTTGCTTGTTTTTGAGTGGGGGATATCGGATTCATCGGAGTTTATGCATGAAGGGCCATGACTTCCCCCCTTCGCCTAGAAGCGATGCTTGACTTTTCATGGAGAGAGGGGGCAGAAGGAGCGCCTTATTCCTGGAATTCGAGGTAGTCGGTGTTGTGGATGACGCGGTCGTTGAGCTCGGCGAGCTTGGCTTTATTCCAACGCTCGGTAGTGCCGACGAGATAGCCTGTGATGCGCTGCAGGCGGTCGAGGTTGGTGCTATGGCAGTGAGGGCATTCGTCGATATGGTCGGCGGTCTCATAGCCACAATCCATGCAGCGGACGCGTGTGTGGTTGACGCTGCCGTAGCCGATGTCCATGGCGTCCATCATGTCGACGATATTCATGACGGCTTCGGGGTTGTGAGTGGCATCGCCGTCAATCTCGACGTAGAAGATATGTCCGCCGCGCGTGAGGTTGTGGTAGGGCGCCTCGACTTCGGCCTTGTGGCGAGCCGAGCACTTGTAATAGACGGGGACGTGGTTGGAGTTGGTGTAGTACTCGCGGTCGGTGATGCCGGGTATCTTGCCGAACTCCCGTTGGTCGCCGCGCGTGAAGCGTCCGCTGAGGCCCTCGGCAGGGGTGGCGAGGACACTGTAGTTGTGCTGGTACTGCTGGCAGAAGTCGTTGACGCGGTCGCGCATATAAGTGACTATCTTCAGTCCGAGCTTCTGTGACTCGGCGCTCTCGCCGTGGTGCTTACCGGTGAGGGCAACGAGACATTCGGCGAGTCCGATGAAACCGATGCCAAGGGTGCCTTGGTTGATGACGCTCTCGATGGTGTCGTTGGGGCCGAGTTTCTCGCAACCGACCCAGAGGCTGTGCATGAGCAGGGGGAACTGCTTGGCGAAAGCGGTGCGCTGGAACTCGAAGCGCTCATGCAACTGACGTGCGGTGAGCTGGAGGAGGTTGTCCAGCTTGGCGAAGAAGGCATCGATGCGCTGCTGCTGGTCCTTGATGCCCATGCACTCGATAGCGAGCTTGACGATGTTGATGGTGGAGAACGAGATGTTGCCGCGTCCGATGCTGGTGCGGGGTCCGAAGCGGTTCTCGAAGACGCGCGTGCGGCAGCCCATCGTAGCCACCTCATGGATGTAGCGCTTGGGATCGTCGGCGCGCCAGTCGGGGTCCTGATTGAAGGAGGCGTCGAGGTTGAGGAAGTTGGGGAAGAAACGGCGAGCAGTGACCTTGCAGGCAAGGCAGTAGAGGTCGTAGTTGGGGTCGGTGGGCAGATAGCTGACACCGCGTTTCTTCTTCCATATCTGAATGGGGAAGATGGCGGTGACGCCGCTGCCGACGCCCTCGTAGGTGGAGTTGAGGATCTCGCGGATAATGCATCGTCCCTCGGCGCTGGTGTCGGTGCCGTAGTTGATGGAAGAGAAGACGACTTGGTTGCCGCCGCGGCTGTGGATGGTATTCATGTTGTGGATGAAAGCTTCCATAGCTTGATGAACACGTCCGACGGTCTTGTTGACGGCATGCTGGATGACGCGTGCTTCGCCCTCAAGACCGTCAAGGGGCTTGACGAGGAAATCGTCCAAAGCGACCTCGTAAAGATGGCTGTAGTCGGCAGCGAAAAGTTCCTCGAGTTTCTTGACTTCCTCGACGAAGGTCATGCGGACATAGGGGGCGAGGTAGAAGTCGAAAGCGGGTATGGCCTGTCCGCCGTGCATCTCGTTTTGGGCCGTCTCCATGCTGATGCAGGCCATGACGCTGGCGGTCTCAATGCGTCGAGCAGGTCTGCTCTCGCCGTGGCCGGCCATATATCCGCCCTCGAGGACGTGGTCGAGCGGATGCTGGACGCAGGTGAGTGACTTGGTGGGATAGTAATCCTTGTCGTGAATGTGGAGGTAGTTCTTCTGCACTGCCTCGCGGACGTCCTCAGAGAGGAGGTAGTCGTCGACGAAGGGCTTAGTGGTCTCGGAGGCAAACTTCATCATCATGCCCGCGGGCGTGTCCGCGTTCATATTAGCATTCTCGCGGGTGACATCATTGCTCTTGATGTTAATAATCTCGAGAAACATCTCACGGGTCTTGGCCTTGCGGGCGATGCTGCGCTGGTTGCGGTACTGGATGTAGATCTTAGCCACATCCTTGCGGGCGCTCTTCATGAGCTCCAGCTCGACGAGGTCCTGAATCTCCTCGACGGTCATCTGTGCCTTGCCGCGCATGGCGATGCGATCGGCAATCTGATGGACGAGGTGCTCGTCCTCCCCTTCGTTGGTGCGTAGCATGGCCTTGCGAATTGCGGCCACGATTTTCTCTTCGTTGAAGCCGACGATGCGTCCGTCGCGCTTGACTACAGTCTGGATCATAGTTTGTCTGTCGTTTAACGTTTATCGTTTAACGTTTTGAGATGTATGGGTTAAAGTATCGATTGAATATCATCGCAAGAACGGACCTGATTGAGCAAATCCGAAAGACGGTGCAAAGGTATATTGTTTACCTGATATGTGCAAGAATTTACAAGAGAATTTTTCAAAGTTTTCCAAAATATTTTCAATCAGCATTGATAATGAGCAAGTTGAAAAATCAAGATACGCGAAAAGTTTTCCAAAACGAAAACCTGCGAGCACGAATAGTTTCTCAATCCGCACAACTTAACCGATGCTCCACCACGGAATCATCGAAGGGTCAATCGTTTGTGTTTAGGGGAAGAAAAAAAGGCAAAAAATGCATATTTCCGTCGCTTTTCTTGGAGTTATGGAGAACTTACACTACTTTTGCTGCGCAAAACCTCTTAAAACAGAAAAGATATGAAGAAGCTATTATGGGTACTGCCATTGGCAGTTATCGTATTCGCAGCTTGTAGCACGGTCAGCATGACGGGCCGCAAGCAACTGAATCTGGTGTCGGAGTCGGAAATCCTCTCGGCCAGTCTGACGGAATATCAGAGTTATATGAAGACGGCTAAGGTGTCGACTGACGCCAATGCCACAGCCATCGTGAAGAATGTGGCTCAACGCATCGCCGCTGCAGCCGAGGCTTACCTGACGGTCACTGGACAGACGGCCGACCTGCAGAACTATGCCTGGGAATGCAACCTCACGGAGGATCCCAACCTGAACGCCTTCTGCATGCCTGGCGGCAAGATTGTCGTCTACTCGGGCATGCTGAAACTCATCGGCAATGGCGCCGACCGTGATGACGAGCTGGCCGCCGTGATTGGTCATGAGGTAGGTCATGCCATCGCCAAGCACGGTCAGGAGCGTGCCAGCCAACAGATGCTGGCGAGCATGGGCAGCTCTGTTCTGGGCGCCGTCGTAGGCGGTGCCAGCGCCGAGACACAGCAGATAGTGGCCACGGCCTATGGCATGGGAACGCAGTACGGCGCGCTGCTGCCGTTCTCGCGCAAGCATGAGCTGGAGGCCGACTACATCGGCATCGTCCTCGCCACCATCGCAGGCTATGATGCGAATGCCGCCGTGACGCTCTGGGAGAAGATGGAAGCATCCAGCGGTGGTGCTTCGCCCGCACCCTTCATGAGCACACACCCCAGCAGCACTAAGCGCATCAGCGAGCTCCAGAAGAACATCCCGAAGGTGAAGGCCGAATATGGCACAGCCTCGCAACCCGCCACCACGACCTCAACGAAGAAAGCCACAAGCACGAAGTCATCGACGAAATCGACGACCACCAAGAAAGGTACGGGCTTCAAGATTGGATAAGCGGAAAAGTTGAAACGTTGAAAAATTGAAAGTAGGAAATATAAAGGCCGTCGTCTTCGACCTCGACGGCACACTCCTCAATACCCTCGATGATTTGGCCGCCGCCACGAACTGGGCGCTCAGGCAGAACGGACTGCCTGAACGAACAACAGAGGAGGTGCGCATGTTTGTGGGCAACGGCGTACGAAAGCTCATCGAGCGGGCTGTGCCCGAGGGTGAGCGCAACCCGCTGTTCGAACAGACGTTTGCGGACTTCAAGGCTTATTACGTCGAACATTGCCAAGATCGAACCTGCCTCTACGACGGTGTGGCGGAACTGCTGCAGGCGCTGAAAGCCCGCGGACTGAAGCTGGCCATCGTGAGTAATAAACTACAAGCGGGCGTCGACGAACTTTACGAGCGCTATTTCCGCGATACGGTGGAGGTGGCCATAGGCGAAGGGCCCGGCCTCCAGCGCAAGCCCGAGCCAGACATGGTGCTTGCGGCCTTGCACCAACTCGGTGTGACGCCCAGCGAGGCTGTCTACATAGGCGATTCGGACGTTGACCTACTGACTGCCCGCAATAGCGGGCTGCCTTGTATATCTGTGCTCTGGGGATTCCGCGACAGAGACTTCCTCACCGCCCATGGAGCCGACTGCATGGCCGAACATCCCGGGGAGATTATTCAACTATTGGAGGGAGGATAAACGATTGAAGGCCCGAACTTTCGAAATATCGAAATATCGAGATATCGAACTCTCGAAATCCCATACTCTCAAATCAATGCTCCCCTCATCAATCCGTTTCTACATGAATCGTTCACTCACACTCATCACAGGCGGCCAGCGGTCGGGCAAGAGTCAGTACGCCGAGCAATTGGCGCTCTCGCTCTCGCCGTCGCCCGTCTACCTGGCCACTGCTCACATCTGGGACGAGGAGTTTCGGCAGCGAGTCGAGCGCCATCAAGAGCGCCGCGGCCCTGAGTGGACCAATATCGAAGAGGAGCGTTGGCTGAGCCGGCATGATGTGAGCGGGCGCGTCGTACTCGTGGACTGCCTGACGCTTTGGGCCACCAACTTCTTCTTCGCCGACGGCGCCGAGGCCGACGTGGACCTCGCGCTTGAAGCGCTCCGCGACGAATTCGACCGCTTCACCGAACAAGACGCCACTTTCATCGTCGTCACTAACGAGATTGGCTCGGGCGGCACGCCCGTCAACGACGTCCAGCGCCGTTTCACCGACTTGCTCGGATGGCTGAACCAATACGTAGCTCAGAAGGCCGACGAGGTCGTGCTGATGGTCAGCGGCATCCCGGTTACTATTAAGAAATCCCATTAGCCCCATCAACCCATGAGTCACATCAACCCTAGTTCTTTACAGGACAAGATAGACAACCTCAACAAACCTAAAGGTTCACTTGGGCGGCTGGAGGAACTGGCCTTTCAGATTGGCATGATCCAACAGACGCTCTCCCCGTCATTGCGCCATCCCGTCCATCTGTTGTTCGGTGCCGACCACGGCATCGAGCGAGAGCAGGTCAGCGTGTCGCCCCGTTGCATCACTTGGCAGCAGATGGAGAACTTCACACGCGGCGGCGGGGGCGTGAATATGTTCTGCCGTCAACACGGATTCGAGCTGCACCTCGTAGACGTGGGCGTGGACCACGACCTCAGCGCCTTTCCACAAATCCTGAATCGCAAGATTACGCCTCACGGCACGGCCAACTTCCTCTATGGCCCAGCGATGAGTGAGTCGGAATGCCAACAGGCGCTGTCCGTAGGACGTGAATTGGTGGATCAGGCTGCGGCAGAAGGTTGTAACATCATCTCCATCGGCGAGATGGGAATCGCCAATACCTCGCCTTCCAGCATCTGGATGAGTCTCCTGCTCGAACTGCCGTTGGACATCTGCGTCGGCGCAGGCGCCGGGCTCAACAGCGAAGGCATCCAGCATAAGCTAGACGTGCTGCAGCGCAGCATCGAACACATGCAAGCAGAATTGTCGGCCCACGGACAAACGCCGACTCCAGCCTACCTTCTCCGCTACTTCGGAGGCTTCGAGATGGTGGCCGCCGTAGGAGCCATGATGGCAGCGGCAGCGCAGCGCATGATTGTACTCGTAGACGGTTTCATCATGACGGCTTGTGCCTTGATGGCCAGCCGATTGGAGCCTGCGTTCATGGACTTCGCCATTTTCTGCCATTGTGGCGACGAGAGCGGACACCGCCTTATGTTGGAGCGCATGGGAGCCAAGCCGCTGCTTAGCCTCGGCCTCCGCTTGGGCGAAGGCACGGGAGCCCTCTGCGCATACCCCATCGTCGACAGCGCCGTTAGGATGTTGAATGAGATGGGCAATTTCGAGGACAACAAGATAACGAAATACTTCTGATGAAACTCTTAGCTTCGCTCATCTTCTTCACCCGCCTACCGTTGTGGCGCCTGCGCCCAGTCCCGAAAGAGGCTTTCGAGCACGTAGTCGACTATTGGCCTCTCGTCGGTTGGCTCACGGGCGGTGTGATGGCACTCGTCTACTTATTCACCTCGGCACTCGGTTTCGCCCCGATGGTGGCCGCCTTGCTGGCAATTGGCGCTCGCCTGCTGCTGACGGGCGCGCTCCACGAGGATGGTCTGGCCGACTTCTGTGACGGCTTTGGAGGGGGCGTCACGCGCGAGCGTACATTAATGATAATGAAGGACTCGCATATCGGCACGTACGGTGTGCTCGGGCTCGTACTCTATTTCGGTCTCCTATGGGCAAGCCTTTGTCAGCCCCTCCCGTTGCCGTCGCTCAGGGAGGGAGTGTCCTTCCCGCTGATGGCTGAGAATCTCTCCGCCCCCCTGCGTTCAGGCTGGGGATGGGCAGTGCTCATCCTCTTCTTCGATGTAGCAGCCAAGAGCGCGGCTTCGCTCATCACGGGTCAGTTGCCCTATGCGCGGACAGCCGAAGGCGCTAAGAATCAAGTCGTCTACGTAGGCCGCTCGCTGCGAGGATGGCTGATGCACGGACTGCGTTGCATCATAGCCATCACCCTACCCCTCGCCCTATGCTGCCTCAGCGGCTATCCGCAAGTGGTCGCTTTACTGCCCGTTCCTTTTGTGGTCGAGTTGCTGATGATGTTGTGGATGCGCCGTCGCCTCGGCGGCTATACAGGCGACTGCTGCGGTGCGCTCTTCTTGCTCTGCGAGCTCTCGCTCTACTTGTCGCTGCCACTGCTCTTCCTTGGCGGTTGAAGGAGATGCTATGGAGGTGAGGGTTTCTCGGCGGCAGAATCACCGAGCGCTATCGAGTGATTGAGGTCATCACGGCGGCAGAATCACCGAGCGCTATCGAGCGATATCATTGCTTTTTTGTCTTGATGCATTCAAGGGCTTCCCTTGAACTGCTTGCTCTTTGTATATGCCCAAGCTTCGCTTGTGCGACACAAATGGAAACACATTTTGAGTGTGAAAATGACGTCCTATGAAGACTAAAAAGGAACGCTTAGCACTTTTTTGTACACGAAAAGCACATTTTATCAGCAGAAAACACTATTTTTGCAGGCGTATATGAGAAAACAATCCAACTGATTCGCCTTGACTTATGAAAACCATCTTCTCCTTGTTTGTCAGTTGCCTGCTCTGCGCAGCCGTTGCTGCCCAAGAACTGACCGTGGGTAGCTACAATATACGCTACAAGAACGATACCGACAGCATCAACGGCAACGGCTGGCATAGGCGTTGCAAGCCCATGTGCGACCAAATTCTTTGGGAACGCCCCGACATCTTCGGCACTCAGGAAGTGCTCCACGACCAACTGCTTGACCTCGAGAAAGGGTTAGGCATCTACCGCTGGATAGGCGTAGGACGCGACGACGGCAAGGAAGAAGGCGAATATGCGGCCATCTTCTATAACCCGAGCCGCGTGGAACTCGTCGAGAGCGGTAACTTCTGGCTCAACGAGACGCCCGACCGCCCCGCCCTCGGCTGGGATGCTGCCTGCATCCGCATCTGCACATGGGGACATTTCCGCGACCTGCAGACGAAGAAGGAGTTCTATTTCCTCAACCTCCACATGGACCACGTCGGGAAGATTGCTCGTCGCGAGGCCGCTAAACTCGTCATGGAGCGCATCACCAAGATGACCGACAGCGGCAAGAAACTGGCTGTGCTCACAGGTGATTTCAACGTACCGCAGACCAACGAACTCTATACGCTGTTCACTGAGTCGGGCGTGCTGAAGGACTGCTACACCAACGCACAGCAACGCTTCGCCGAGATTGGTACTTACAACGGATTCGACTACCATTTCCACACGACAGAGCGCATCGACCACATCTTCGTGACACCTGCCACCACCGTCGACGCCTACGCCATCCTCACCGATGGCCGCTGGCAGAAGGACATGAACGGTGTCATGAGCCGACGCAATATCTCTGACCACTACCCCGTCTTCGCGCGCATTCATTTCTGAATAGACGCTCAAGCCAACACGTATAGTCGCGCAAGCCGATTCGAATAGTCGCGTAAGCCAACACGTATAGTCGCGTAATGCTAATCGTATAACCATAAAGACAAAAGACAAATGAAGCGAATCTTTCTTTTGCTGTTTTCGTTGTGTGCCCTGACGGCCCATGCCCAGCGCGCCGACTATCGCATTATTCCACAACCTGTGAGCGTCAGCGTGGATAGCGCTCAAACCTTCGTCCTTCGCGAGGGAATGGGCATTGCCTTTGATGCAAATAACGCAGAGGTGGCCCGATGTGCGCAGTTCCTTCAGCAATGGGTGGAGGAGGCCATAGGCCTTCATCTTCAACTCACACCCACCGACAAGCGTGCAGCTGTGCGTCTTGTCATAGGCTTGGCCACCGATAAGAAATCGAAGAAAGGCAAGAAAACGGAAATTTCCGAAACTGATAAGGAAGCCTATGCAGTCGTGGTTGATAAGAACGGTATTGCCCTCAGCGCACGTCAGCCCGTAGGACTCTTTCGCGCTGCACAGACTATTCGCAAGAGTATGCCCATCCTTAAGCCCAACGCTGCGGCGTTGAGTTCCGTCGAATGTCCGTATGTGCGCATTGCCGACCAGCCCCGCTTCTCGTATCGCGGTGTGCTGCTGGACTGCGGACGTCATTTCTTTACCGTAGAGTTCATCAAGCAGTTCCTGGATGCTATGGCGCTACACGGCTGCAACCAGTTCCACTGGCATCTGACCGAGGATCAGGGATGGCGCTTTGAGGTGAAAGCGTTCCCTGATTTGGCGCTGAAAGGTAGTATTCGCGAGAAGACCGCTATTGGTCCCGGTAATATGCGCATCTACGATAACATCCCATACGGTGGCTACTACACACAGGATGACTGCCGCGAAGTGGTTCGCTATGCTGCAGAGCGTTATATTAATGTAGTCCCCGAAATAGATATGCCCGGTCACATGCAGAGCGCCTTGCACGTGTTCCCCAACTTGGGCTGCACGGGCGGTCCCTATCCGGTTGCTCCCCATTGGGGTGTGATGCGCGAAGTGCTCTGCGGCGGTAATCCCGAGACGCTCGACTTCCTGAAAACCGTCTTTGGCGAGCTCTGCGACATCTTCCCCTCTCCATTCATCCACATCGGCGGTGATGAGTGCCCGAAGGAACGTTGGCAGAAGTGTGCCAAGTGTCAGGCAAAGATTAAGGAACTCGGCTTGACGAGCGACCCGAAGGACACCGGAGCAGGCGGAAGAGGCAGTCAGGATGGTCGTAGTGCCGAGAATAAACTGCAGACTTACATCAACCATGAGATCGAGCAGTTCCTCGCCTCGCGCGGTCGCAGCCTCATTGGTTGGGACGAGATTCTTGCCGGCGGCCTCACAGAGAATGCCATCGTCATGTCGTGGCGCGGCACCAAGGGCGGCATCGAGGCGGCCAAGCAGAAGCACCGCGTCATTATGAGCCCCAACGTCTTTGCCTACATCGACCATCCCCAGCTCAAGGACTACACCAAGCAACCCCAAACCACCGATGGCTATCAGGTTTCATGCAGCAAGATGCACTCCTTCGAGCCCGTTATTCCCGAGGAACTGACCGACGAGGAACAGGACTACATCCTCGGCGTGCAGGCCAACCTGTGGACAGAACATATCGCCTTCCCCGAACACGCTTTCTATCAGTTGTTGCCACGTCTGGCCTCAATGAGCGAAGTGCAGTGGTGTCGTCCCGGCCAAAAGAATTTTGACGATTGGAAAGCTCGCCTGCCGCAGTTGGAGAAGCTTTACGACAAGCTCGGCTTTGTATATTGCCACCAAGTCGAGTAGTGAGGCGGATAATAACAATATGATTATAGGACTTTTTATTTATAAACCATTATGAAAAGAATTTTATCTGTCATTGTTATGCTCGGAACATTTGTGAGCATGTCGGCACAGCCCGCTCAGGACTGGGCCAACTTCGGTCGTTATCAGAAACAGAATGCCGAAGTGAAGCAACTGCCTCAAGACCAACGCAAAGTGGTCTTCATCGGCAACAGCATCACAGACAACTGGGCTTCGCGCCGCCCACAGTTCTTCAAGGACAATGGCTACGTAGGCCGCGGCATCAGCGGGCAAACCACCTATCAGATGGTGCTCCGCTTCTACGAAGACGTCGTCAACCTCCACCCCAAGGCCGTCGTCATCAATGGCGGAACCAACGACATCGCCCTCAACAATCATCCTTACGTCGAAGACCGCACCTTCCAGAACATCTGCACGATGGCTCAGATGGCCAAGCAGAACAAGATCAAGGTCATCCTCACCTCCGTCACCCCTTGCAAGTCTTATGGATGGCGGCCTGAAGTGACCGATGCCATCGAGAAGATCAGAAGCCTCAATGCCCGCATCAAGGAATATGCCAAGAAAAACAAGTTCCTTTACGTTGATTACTACGCAGCAATGGTCGACGTCGACGAGAATGGCAAACCGACAGGTGTCATGCGTCCCGGCATCTCCGACAAGAGGAGCGACGGCACGGACGAAGGCTGTCATCCCAACATCGCCGGCTACCAAATCATGGAGCCCCTCGTGCAGGCCGCTATCCACAAGGTTGTGAAGAAATAAGACTTCAAGCATCTATCAATCACTAATCATTATAGAATCATTAAGTATGAAACGTTTATTCTCATCACTCATCCTTTTGGCGGCCGCGCTCATAGGCGCTGCCCCTTTGGCCCTGGCTGCATCGCTACCCGCTGACGACGATGCTTCCGACCTCGTCTGGAAGAAAGGCGACGCTCTGCTGACCGAGGGCTCGCAGATCACGTCCAACAACACCGAGAACGGCTTCCCGCCCAGCAATCTGCTTCTGCCCGAGAGCGACGGCGTAGGCACTGGACAGTACATCTGGCACTCCTCATGGAGCAATCCCGGCCCTCTGCCTGCCGGCACCGACACCTATCTGCAGGTTCACTTCCGTGAGGCCGAGCAGCACATCTACTTCTCGATGGTCGGTTCCAATTGGAATGCCACATACGACACGCCCACCGACGTCATCATCCAGGGCGCCAACCTGCCCGACGGCGAGTGGAAGGACCTCATCCATCTGACCGAGATGCAGAACGATTTCACGACGTTCCGCCCCGATCACTACACCTCCGAACATATCGACCTCGGAGCGGCTTACACCGACCTGCGCTTTGTCGTCAAGAACACAATGACCCTCAGCAGCGGACGCAAGGACGCCAACGGCAATCCATTCGTCTCGCTCGGCCGCTTCCAGGTCTACAAGGCCTATTTGGGCGAGCCCGATCCCGTTGGTCCCAGTTGGAAGAAGGACGAGGCGCTCATCAAGGAAGCCTCGCAAATCACGGCCAACAGTTCACAAAACGGCTTCCCGACCGACAACCTGCTCCGTCCCGAGAGCGACGGCGTAGGCACTAACGAGTACATCTGGCATACGGCTTGGAGCGATCCCGCACCGCTGCCGGCCCACACCGACCCCTACCTGCAAGTGCACTTCAACCAGCCCGAGACCGATATCATCTTCACAATGCTCGGCACCACTTGGGGCAGCGCTTGCGACACCCCGACCGACGTCATCATCCAAGGCGCCAACCTGCCCGACGGCGAGTGGACGGACATCCTTCATCTCGAGAACATGCAGGTCGACTTCACCAACTTCTCGCCCGACCGCTATGAGTCGCCTCATATCGACCTCGGAGCGGCCTACACCGACCTGCGCTTTGTCGTCAAGAAGACCATCAATGCCAACAAGAGCGACCGCTATGATGCCAACGGCAACCCGTTCGTAGCCCTCGGCCGCTTCCAGGTCTATCGTGCTGTCGAAGGCGAGGAAGACCCCGTCGACCCGAAGGATAACATCAACCTCCTGTTCATCGGCAATAGCATCACCGCTGGCGCTACGCTCAGCAGCGCTTCCTCGCAAGCACCGCCTATCATCGCCCGTGCCTTAGTCGAGCAGGCCACCGGCATCACCACCAACGTCTACAACGGAGGCCACTCCGGCATCACCACGCTGGGCTTCCTGCCAGGACGCGACGACTTCACCCGCGTGATGGCTGCCGCCAAAGCCTACAAGAAGAACAATGGCGGCCTCATCTACTTCTCCATCATGCTGGGCACCAACGACAGCGCCATCACTGGGACGGAGGGAGCTCCCGTCTCCACCGACACCTACGGCGCCAACATCCGCAAGATCATCAATGCCCTCATCGCAGGCGTGCCCGACTGCAAGATCATCCTCAACTATCCTATCTGGTACAGCCCCAACACCCACAACGGAGCCCGCTACCTCGAGGAAGGCATGAACCGCCTCCACAGCTACTATCCTATCCTCGACACGATTGTAGGCGAGTACGAGCAGGTCTATGCCGGCAACCGCGATGTCTGGGAGTTCTTCGAGGACAACAAAGCCCTGTTCACGGCCGAGAACGGCAACTCGGGGACGTTCTTCCTCCATCCCAATGCGCTCGGCGCTACGCGTCTGGCCGAAATCTGGGCTCGCAGCATCCTCGAAGTGGCCAAGGCCGACGGCGTTGAGATCAAGAACCCGCTCACCGAATGGCCTCTCTTCCGACCCAGCAACACGAAGAAGTACACCTTCAAGACCTCACGCGGCGACTACGGAACCAAGGACGGCTATCTCACGAACACCGTCACCTCTGCAGCAGCAGGACCCAAGGGTGAGTTCGCTTTCATCACGCGCGACGACAAGCTCTACCTCTACAGCGTTGCCGACCACAAGTTCGTCTATCGCGACCCCATCCCCTATCGCGACGATTGGAGCAACTGCCCACTCTCCGCTACTATAGTCGACCCCATCAAGGTCAACTACACGGGCGCTAATGCCACCTATCCCTACTACCTTACCTCCAATGGCTACGTCTTCAACACCGCTTCCAGCACCGCCAAAGGCGTCGTCCTCAACACCTGGACCAACTGCGACGGCGGCAACCAGACGGCTATCATCGAGGCTGGCGACTTCGACCCCACTGAAGCGCTCGCCCTGCTCGATGACTACTTCAGCAACATACTCGAAGTGCGCTTCCGCATCCTCGACACCGAAGGTCGACTGCTCGACGAGGTGACGGCCACAGGACAGGCTGGCGACAAGGTTACCGTCGTTCCCGACAACATGCCGCGCCGCGCTTATACGCTCTATAGCGTCAAGCAGCCCGTCACGCTCGAGAAAGGCAAGGACAACGTCGTCGATGTCGAAGCCTCTTTTCAGATGCCTTTCACCACTTCGTCCGACATCGCCAACGCCCACTGGTATAATCTCGCGCTACGCGAAGGGGCCGACATCGTCACCGCAGCCAACGACTACGCCTGCAATCTCGCCGCCACCACCGACGAGCTCCTCTCGCCCGAGTATCAATGGGCTTTCCAGGGCAACCCCTACGAAGGAATCGTCGTCTACAACCGCTCTGACGTCACCAAGACGCTCGGCCATAGCGGCGACCGCGCCATCCTCATCGACGAGGTCTATCGCTGGAATATCTACGAGAACGCCAAGGGCTTCCTCCTCGGCGACGACGAGAGCACCCTCATCAACGAATATGGCGGAGCGGGAGGCAAGCTCGGCTTCTGGCATAATCTCAGCGACGTAGGCAGCATCTTCACCGTCGACGAACCTGGACAGCAGACCGTCGAGGCCGTGCGCCTCTCCACAGGAGCGTCCATCAAGATCTACAAGGCCGACGACGACAAAGCCAACGAACGTGCGGTCCTCGTCATCCCAGGTGGTGGATATGCTTACGTAGCCGGCAGCTCCGAAGGCTCCGACTGGGCGCCTATGCTGAACGAACTGGGCTACACCGTAGCCGTGCTGACCTATACCACGCCTCCCACGGCTCCCGACGGCCCCCTCAGCGAGGCACGCGAGGCAATGCAAGTGCTGCGTCAGAACCCTGAGCGCTATCACACCTCCACTGGGCAGATAGGTGTAATGGGCTTCTCCGCTGGTGGACACCTCGCCTCGACAGTAGCCACCCACACCGAAGGCGACGAGCGTCCCGTCTTCCAGGTCCTCTTCTATCCCGTCATCACGATGAACGCCAGCAGTACGCATGCCGGCTCCCGCGAGAACCTGCTCGGCAAGAACCCGTCAAACGCTCTCGTCAAGCTCTACAGCAATGAGACACAAGTGACCGCCGACACACCTCCCGCTTACCTCTGCTGGGCTGACAACGACGGAACTGTTCCCACCATCAACAGCACGTCCTATGCCACTGCGCTGCGCAGGGCGGGCGTAGAGGTTCACACTAAGCACTTCGCAACAGGTGGTCACGGCTTTGGTTTCAAGACCGACTATCAGTACCACAACCAAATCGTCAGCGACCTCACCGCCTGGCTCATCGGCATCGGCGAAAAACTCACCGCCATCAGCGCTCCTGCAGCCAACTCCGACCCTCGCAATGAGGTTTACTACAACCTCGCTGGACAACGCGTTGTCCAGCCTCGGCACGGCCTCTTCGTCAGCAGCGGGCATAAGAAGTTAATCAAATAATACCTGTATTCCATTAGTTTATAACATTTTAACCACAGAAGCACAGAGGCACAGAGAAGCATATCTTTGTGTCTCTGTGTCTTTGTATACTATCTATTGCCCTTGTTGTTTGGCCCACAGGTGACCCACAAAAACCCACTTTAACCCATAAAATATGTTATAGAGCATACATTCTTTGATTCTCGTCAATAAAATGAGCCAAAAACATGCTCTTAAGCATAAATATTACTCCCATTAACCAGAAAGTCCGTACCTTTGCACCGTCAAAAGAAACACACAGGATAATAAAGAAGGGCCAAGCGAGGCCCAAACCGTGAAAACTTAACAGGATAACATTAACTAAAAAGAAAGGTAAAAGGATTATGACAACAGTAACAACAACCATTGCCTTCGCAATTGTAGCAATTGCAGCAATCGTCAGTAACGCATCCGTCTTTAGCAGTCGTCTCGACTAATACTCAGACCGCGTTCGCTGAACGTCAAAAAAAGAGAATTCATTCATTTTAATAACCCGAGCCCGCAGAGGAATCTACTTCCTCTTGCGGGTTCTTTTTATTTTAGGCCTGCAAGCGTTCATGCTGATTGCCAGTACGATACGATGTCTCGCCATCACAGCCCTCCCACTTTGAACACCTCCAGTTTGGAGGGCCTATACTCGCATCGGCTTACGCGTATATACGTGAAGGGCTACGCGTATAGTACGTGAAGGGCTACGCGTATAGTACGTGAAGGGCTACGCGTATAGTACGTGAAGGGCTACGCGTATATACGTAGAGGGTTGAGCGTATATACAAACAAAGCCTACCCTCTTAGGTAGGCTCTGCTATCTCTTTGAACAAAGAAGCGTAACGTTCTATAGCGTTACCCCGTTCGAGATAACGCAAAATCAGGTGTGATACCGCTCATGCAGCCTAATTCCTGCCGAGAATCTTGTTGACGAGCGCCGTCACATCGGCAATGGTAATCTTGCCGTCGCGGTTGACATCGTAGCGCAGGAGCTCAGCGTCTGTCGTTACGTTGATGGCGGCGCTTACATTGCTCCCTGCCGTGCTCACAGCCTCCGTGGAGGCGAAGCGGACGGTGGAGAGTTGGGCATTGCCGCTCGTTGCGTTTTGTCCGATGGTGATGGGCAGGCGTAGCAGTTCGCCGTTGCCGATGGCATCGAGGTTCATGTTATAGAGCACGAAGAGGCGCTCGCCGCTGTCGAGGGTACTCACGCTGAGTTCATGTCCGCTGGCCGCCGTCCCTTTCGTGATGGCAGCCTCGTTAAGGGTGATGCCCTCGGGCAGCGAGAGGTTGAACTGCAGGGCTGTCACCGCATTGCCGATGCTTTCGCCCGTCACAACCAACTCTGCCTGTGTCCCGGCTTCGGCTTCTATGGAAGCGATGCTGAGGGTCTGGGCTGAAGCGCTGCCGGCTACTGCCGCCAACGCAACCAGCATGTTTAGTATTTTCTGTTTCATTGTTATTCTTTGTTTTTATTGTTGTTTGCTTCATACTGTTACAAACGGAAGCCTTCGGAAAAATGTCCGTCTGTATCAGTATGTCAAAGAGCGCTTTGGAGCCTGCTCGTCGTGAGCAAGTCCGCTATAGTTGAACACCTCACCAATTAGTATAGAAGCAGACATTCTCACGTCTGAGCTTATACACCTCTATGGGCTCCTTACTACAGCAGTTGATTTGATCAACGAGGCGTCGTATCAGCCGCTCTCTTTCATCGCTCACGCGCACTCCAAGATATATCTCCAAGATACGGACTGGCAGAAATGGCGACTGTCTGTTGTTGGTCACAGGCTTCACGAAGCGCACCTCCTGCTCGTACGCCCAGAAATCGGACTTCGTGCTGCATATAGTCTTTATGGCATCGCCTGTGGGAGTGCCTGTGCTGATGACGGGCGGCTGCGACACATAGTTGACACCCCATCGCTGCCACTTGCAGCGGTCGGGCACTTCCACGGCAATGCAGCATCCACGATGCTCGTCTGCATAGTGCGACCACAACAGATTGCTGGTGTGGTTGCCAGCAAAAGAACAAATGCGTAGATTCTTACGCTCTTCGCGCAATCGCTGCCACTCCGAGTCTGTAAGGTTGTCACCTTTGAAATAACCTTCCATTGGGTCATTCAGTGTGTTATACACAGCGCCGTACAGGCGCTTATTGAGCAGGATATCTAAAAACCGCTCAAAGTTCACTAAACTGCGATACTTATATAAAATTTCTTTCATGTAAGTAAAGATTAAAAGTGATTAGAAGAATTCAATATCTGTAGGTTTCCCGTAGGTCACCTTATTCGTCCTTTTTCGATTCAAACTGTGGAATGCCCCTCCGCCAGTGTTGTCCGAAGAGAGTATGAATCTCTCCATTGAGTGACAACTCTACTGCTGATTCAAATACCAATGTCTGCTTTGCCATTCTAAAACGTTTTAAGCACCACGTCATTTGGAGCGTTCCAAACGCCATAATTATATTTTATATTATATTTTTTTTATATTAACGTGAGTTCGATGAAAACAATCAGAAGAGAGTCAGCTGATTATCAGTATAGAACTGGATGTTGATTGTCGGTTTCTTCGGGAAGAGACAATAGGCAGCTATTCCAGCCAGTAAGCTAACGATGA
>JAEEGL012547084.1_pt1 | contig 20862 bp, 19 predicted proteins | sample 9134231 | NCBI WGS metagenome assembly JAEEGL01 (sample SAMN16246548, study PRJNA631951) | gut metagenome | biome: gut microbiome; feature: rumen; material: fiber-attached | host: Bos | place: Iran: Karaj | collected 2018-10
AACTACAAGTGGGACAAGAAGGACGGCTACTTCGTGAGCGCAAAGCACAACATGTACAGCTCTTACTTCTACAATCCGGAGGACGAGCGCCTCTCGATGATCGACAAGTTCAAGCTCCACGGCGAAGAGTTCGTCAAGTACCTCGACGGCGGCAGCGCCCTCCATATGAACATCGCCGAGCATCTCTCCAAGGACCAGTACCGCAAGCTCCTGGGCACGGCAGCCCACTACGGCACCAACTACTTCACCTTCAACTGCCGCAACACCGTCTGCAACGACTGCGGCTATATGAGCAAGGATACGCTCGGGAAGTGCCCGCGCTGCGGCAGCGAGAACCTCGACTACCTCACCCGCGTCATCGGCTACCTCAAGAGGGTTTCCTCGTTCAGCGAGATGCGGCAGGAAGAGGCGGCGCACAGGTTCTACATCGATGCTTAAGTACGTCCCCTCCATGACCTCCGTCGTGATGGAGGAGATCCCGGATCGCGTGACCCTGGCAGTGGATATTTCCAATTGCCGGGGTCAATGCGTCGGGTGTCACTCCCCTTTCCTGAAGGAGGATATCGGCGAGCCGCTTACCGAGGAGGTGATCACCGCCCTGGTACGGGCGAATTTCGGCGTCGACTGCTTCCTCTTCCTCGGCGAAGGCCGGGACCCCGAGACGCTCGTCCGCCTGGCTGGGCACGTCCGTTCGCTCGGACTCGTTCCTGCCCTGTATAGCGGCCGTACGGAAGTGGAGGATGCCATCTGGCAGGCCTTCGATTACGTGAAGGTCGGCCCCTACAAGCCGGAATGCGGCCCCCTCAACGAGCGCACCACCAACCAGCGCCTCTACCACCATACCGGTGATGCCTCCGGCGAACTGCACGGCGGTCGCCGTTTCTGCGACATCACCGCCCGGTTCTGGCACCGGGGCATCGATCCGCTCCGATAGTTTTTCTCGCAAAAATTCACTATCTTAGCCAAATCAAACCAATCAGTAACACTGAAATGAAGAAACTCCTCCTAATCGGCACCGCATTCCTTCTGATCGCAGCCGGCGCCGAAGGTCGCAAACCACCCAAGAAAGCCCCTTTCACCCACGAGAACGTAGCCGTTCCGGTCGTAATCCCGCAGGTTATTGCCGTCGAAACCGCGCACACCGCCCTCATCCTTCAGGTGAATAAAAAAGGTATCATCCGCACCGCACATTACGGCACGAAGATCGCCGATCCGGAGCAGTACCTGAAATACGACTGGAGCAACTACCAGAACGATGATCCGACCGCCGTCACCTGCCTCCCCGCGGGCGGACAGTGGGGCGGGCAGCCCATGATCGGCATCCGCTATCCCGACGGCACCCGCAATACCGAGCTCTACTACGTCTCACACGAGCGCTCCGGCGACAAGACGGTCCTTCACCTGAAGGACTATGTCACCGCGATGGAAGTCGATCTAATCTATGAGGCCTTCCCCGCCGAGGACGTCATCGTATCACACACCGAGATTGTCAATGGCGGAAAGGCGGCCGTTGAACTCACCGATTATGCCTCCTCCTCGATGGCCGTCTCCGGGCGGAAATACCTCCTCACCAGCGTCCACGGTGCCTGGGCCAATGAAATGCAGGTACAACGGGAAGCGCTGGGAATCGGCACCAAGGTGCTGGAATCCCGCCGCGGCATCCAGACCTCACAGGCCGGCAATCCCTCCTTCCTCGTGAGCCTCGACACGGCCGAGTGGAGCGAAACGGAGGGCGAAGTCGTGGCCGGCGCCCTCGCCTGGAGCGGCAACTGGCGGATCAGTTTCGAGCGCCCCGAAAGCGGTCTCCTCCGCATCACGGCAGGTATCAATCCCTACGCCTCGGCTTATCCGCTCAAGGCAGGCGAGCGCTTCATCACCCCCGATATGATTTGGACCTGGTCGGGAGAAGGAGCGGGACAGGCTTCCCGAAACCTGCACCGCTGGGCACGCAAGCACCGCATCTACGGCGGTGGAGCCATCGTTCCCACCCTCCTCAACAACTGGGAAGGAACCTATTTTAAATTCAACACGACGGTCCTGAAGGGCATTATCGACGATGCCGCCTCCCTGGGGCTCGAGATGTTCGTTCTGGACGACGGTTGGTTTGGCAACGAATTCCCCCGCAACAACGACCGGGCCGGCCTCGGCGACTGGGAAGTTAACTCCGCAAAGATTCCCGAAGGCATCGACCACCTCGCCTCATACGCGCACGAAAAAGGGCTCAAATTCGGCATCTGGATCGAGCCGGAAATGGTCAATCCTGCCTCAAACCTCGCCAAGGAACATCCCGAGTGGGTTGTCCAGAGCCCAGGACGCGACCTCAACCTGATCCGCCACCAGTGGGTGCTCGACCTGACCAATCCCGAGGTGCAGGAATTCGTATATGGTGTCTTTGACCGGACAATGTCGCTTTCCGACAAGATCGATTACATCAAATGGGACTGCAACCGCCACATCGTCTCCTTCGGAAGCCCCTACCTCGACGAGGAGCAGGATCGATTCTATGTCGAATACATCCAGGGGCTTTACAAGGTAGTGGCGCGGATCCGGGAGAAATACCCGCGCACGATCATCCAGTGCTGCTCCGGCGGCGGCGCCCGGGTCGATTACGGCCAGCTCCGCTATTTCAACGAAGTCTGGACCAGTGACAACACCGATGCCGACTGCCGCACCCGCACCCAGTACGGCACCAGCCTGATCTACCCGGCCTGCATCATGGCATCGCACGTTTCCATCGTCCCCAATCACCAGACCGGCAACATCACCCCGCTCAAATTCCGCTTCGACGTCGCCTGCACCGGCCGGCTCGGGATGGAACTCCAGCCAAAGGATCTGACCTCGGAGGAACGGGCGCTTGCAGACCGTTGCATCCGCTCCTACAAGAGCTACCGCGACCTGGTCTTCGGCGGCGACCTGTACCGGCTTGCCTCTCCGTATGACGGAGAAGAATCTGCGCTGATGTACGTTGCCGAGGATAAATCCCGCGCCGTGGTCTTCGTTTACTGCCTGCAGCAGCTCAACCGCAGCCGGGCCAGCAAGGTGTACAAACTCACCGGCCTCGATCCGACGCGTCGCTACAAGGTTACCGAACTGAACGTGGACAAATCCTGCTGGTGGGGTGACGGCGAGACCTTTATGGGCGACTTCCTCGCCACAGGCGGATTCAATCCCCGGCTCCGGAAGCCACACGATTCGGCCGTATTTCTTCTGGAAACCCTTTAATATCCAATCTATATGAAAAAGAAATTCAGATGTCTCGTTTGCGGATACGTCTATGAAGGCGAAAATCCGCCCGCAGAATGTCCTGTCTGCCACGCCAAGGCAGAAAAATTCGTCGAAGTGAAAGAGGCCGGCGACGAGCCCAAGTGGGCTTGCGAGCACGACCTCGGCGTCGCCAAAGGCTGCGACCCGGAGGTGCTTGCCGGGCTCCGGGAGCACTTTGCCGGGGAATGCTCCGAGGTGGGCATGTACCTGGCGATGAGCCGCCAGGCGCACCGTGAGGGCTATCCCGAGATCGCCGAGGCCTTCCGCCGCTACGCCCTCGAGGAGGCCGACCACGCCGCCCGCATCGCCGAACTCCTCGGTGAAGTTGTATGGGATACGAAGACCAATCTCAAGAAGCGCTACGAAGCCGAGGCCGGCGCCTGCGAAGGCAAGCTCGCCATCGCCAAACGCGCCAAAGCGCTGAACTACGACGCCATCCACGACACCATCCACGAGATGGCCCGCGACGAAGCCCGTCACGGTGCCGGCTTCTACGGCCTCTACAAACGTTATTTCGGAAAATAAACGTCAGGTCGCAGAATTATTTTGCAATTTAACGGAAGATTGCTAACTTTGCAGTCCCAATGGGGTACTAGCTCAGTTGGTAGAGCGTTAGGTTCGCAATCTAAAGGTCAGGGGTTCGATCCCCCTGTGCTCCACAAAAAGGGTTCGGCACTGCCTAACCCTTTTTTGCTGAGCACGCTACGTGCCGATGGCACTCCGCCTACTGAATCTCCCGCTGGTCTTCTTCCTGCTCATAGTATTCGACCTCGTGGTCGGGGCCTTCGTCCAGGCGCTGGTCGAATTCCTGATAGGGACAGAGCAGTTCGGTGGCTGTCATTTCCTCAATGATTTCCTGCAGATAGGAAGGAAGGCGGGGATACAGGTTGTAGCGGATGCGGGATTCCAGCCAGTTGACGCTATTGCTATAAGCATAAAGGCTTTTCCCCGGTTCCATCCCCTTCGGGGGAATCACAAAGGCAAGAGACTTCCACCCCAGGCCGACGCCGGTTTTCTTGCAGACGGCCACGAACCAGCCACCTTGAAAAGGGCCATAGACGATATCTGCTGGGCCTTTCGGCTTCTCCCCCGCCCAAGTCCGGCAAAACTCCAGAATGGCGCCGAGGTGTTCCGGCCCGGCTGGACTCTCAGGCTTCATCGCCCACATCGTCCAGTAAGGAACCGCCTCCGCGGAATCGGCTCCTATCCAGCGATCTTCCTGGAACCGTACCAGCGGATCGATATTCCCGTCCTTCCGGACAGGCAACCCCAGCGAGGGCATATGCCGTCCACCCGCCCGGGCCTGAATCCGGGACGCACGAAGAACTTCCTGCCCCGACATCGAAAGGCTCAGGAGCAGGAAAAATCCAGTTAGGATTTTACGGATCAAGCTTCGGTGAAATCTTCCTTGCCTACGCCGCAAAGGGGGCAGGTCCAGTCGTCGGGAAGGGCCTCGAAGGCAGTGCCGGGAGCGATGCCATTGTCCGGATCGCCCACTTCGGGATCATACTCGTAACCGCAGATGTTGCAAATGTACTTGGCCATAATATCGGGAGTTAAGGGTTATTCCATACCGACAAAGTCCTGCAGGATCCGGCGGGCGAAATGGAAGCGGATCTTGTAGTAGGTCATATCCGAGCGCTGGATCTCGATGCCGTTGTTGACGGAGGCGTGGATGAAGGTGAAATAGCCTTCCTCCGGGTGACTCTCCACCAGCATACCGACGTGCCCCAGGACGGCGGGATTCCGGCGGGAGCCGAAAAACACGAGGTCCCCCGTCTGTAGATTCTCCAGGCCGGGTTCAACAGGGCGCCCGAGGGTGCTCTGGTAGCGGGAGGAATACGACAGGTTGATGTTGTAGCAGCTGTTGTAGACGAAGCCGGTGAAGCCGGAGCAGTCGAACGTGTTGGGGCCGTGGGTCGCATAAACATAGCGGCAGCCGATGTAATTTTTGGCGAAATTCACCAGCGTCCAGGCCGAATCCACCGTCATTCCGCGGGTGAATTCATCCCCCCACAGCGCCAGGGAATCGAGGTCGATCTGCGGATAATGCAGCAACGTCGTATCCGCCGAGGGCACGAATCCGGAGAAATGTCCCTCACCGGAATAGACCGTCTTTCCCGTCCATACTGCGAACAGGAGAGAGAGGCCGACGGAGAGCAATATTTTATAAATCAATTTTTTCACAGGCCTGCAAAGGTAGCGAAATTTCAAGAAAATCGCAAAAAATTAGTTGTATCGTTTCTTCCATCCTCGGCCTAAAGGCCTCGTCCCTCCCAGATCACCCCAAAAATCAACAGATTTTTGGGGACCCCGGAATCCACGCACTTTGTTTATTAACGCGGGTGCAAATGATTGCAGAAACGATACAACTAATTTTTTAAGTTATCCAAAAATAAATTTACCAATAAAAGGAATCCGGCGGAGGAGGACGGAGAGGAGGGCGACGGGGACGAAGGTGCAGAGGGCCGTGAGGAGGATTTCCACGGGGGTGGTCCAGACGGCGTCGCCACCCGTTCCGAGCCACTGGCATATCCAGCCGGAGACCAGCGCCAGCACGACCATATGACAAAGGTACATCCCGTAACTGGCCTGGGAAACTGGCAGCAGGACCTTGCGGTAGAAAACACCCTCGCTGCGGATTTGCCGGAATAGGAGAATCCAGCCGAGCGACATCAGCGCGACGCCGACGGTGTTGAAGGTGACCGCCGTCTCCCAGCCGACCGCCAGGGAGATATCCCCGCCGACGGGGAATGCGCCGCCTGCCGAAGCAAGGATCCGCCGATAGAATCCGACGGCCGAAATGGCAAGCCCGACAAGGAGGGACGGGATACCGATTCCCAGAGACTTCGCCCGGCTCCACTCCCCTGCGAACTTCCGCAGATACAGCCCGAGCAGCATATAGCCGATGAATCCGCTGAAATAGTACAGGAGCCCGAATGGATTCCAGGAGGCCTCGCCCCATAACGGGAATAGCGCCGGTGCAGGAAGCCCGTCCGCCGCCTTGACCAGCAGGATTTCACCGCCGGAGGCGAATTCGCGGATATACGGAATGAATGTCGTGAAGCCCCAGATCCCGATGTAAAAGAGCAGTTCCTTGCGACCCACCTTCTCCGCCCAAGGCGACAGAAGCGGCATCAGGAGATACAGCCCCAACAGCATATAGACGAACCAGAGATGCCCGGCGGCATAGTTGAAATTCAGGAGGAGCCCTTTCAGGTTCTCCACCGGTTTTCCCCAGTACAGCGCATAGAAAACCGTCCAAATCAGGAACGGAATTAGCACGCGGACGGCTCTCCGTTTCAGGAATTCCCGGGTCGGATAATGGATCGGGAACTGGAGATAACTCGATGCAATGACAAACAGCGGCACGCACGCCCGGGCCAGGCTGTCGAAAAACGCCACCCAAAGCGCATCCATCTTCGTGAGCACCAGCGATCCCTCGCCGCCCAGATAAAACGGCTCCGTGCTGTGCACCACCATCACCATAAAGCAGGCTATCACCCGCATCCAGTCAATCCAGATTTCACGTTGTTCAATTTTCATTTTTATAAGGTTTCATCCAAATTTTTGCCACTTTTCTTGGACAACACACTGGTTTTTGCCGCACCGTCCAAGTTTTCGGGCGTTTTTTTGGACAACAAGTTGCAATATACTAAAAATATTTGAATTTTCTGGAGGCCGTCAGGCCGACGGGCCCCCAGAGAGGGGGCGGTGGGGGTGATGCTCCCTGAAAAATGTGATGAGTTAAGAAAGGCTGAATAGAGAGATAAAAAAAAATCGTTATCTTTGCGCCCCGGTGGGACGATCTGCCGCGGCGCGCTTGCGCTGAGGAAAGTCCGGACAGGAAAGGGCACCCGGCTGTGGAAAGCACAGAGGGGAGTAATCTTCTTCGACCGTAACAGAAAACAACCGCCGTTCCCGTACGTGCTACGGGATTCGGCAAGGGTGAAAACGCGGGGTAAGAGCCCACGACGGCGTGCGGCGACGTACGACGGGTACGGCGACGGGCCTGCAAGACCAAATATACCGGCAAGTGAGGACGGCCCGTCCGATGCCGGGGGGTAGGTTGCGAAGATAAATGGCAGATTCAAAAACAGAAACCGGCTTACGGCCCCACCCGAAGCGCCCTCGCGGGCGCTTCGTTTTTATTTGCTGCGGAGATAGGCGTCGATGGCGGCGGCGGCTTTGCGGCCGGCCCCCATCGCGAGGATAACGGTGGCGGCGCCGGTGACGGCATCCCCGCCCGCGAAGACGCCGGGGCGGGTGGTGGCGCCGGCTTCATCGGCAACCAGGCCTCCCCTGCGGGTGGTCTCCAGGCCGGGCGTGGTGCGGGCGACCAGCGGATTGGGTGAAGTACCCAACGCCATAATGACGGTGTCCGTAGGAATTTCGAATTCACTCCCGGGGACCTCCACCGGGCGGCGGCGGCCGCTTTCATCCGGCTCGCCGAGCTCCATCCGGATGCACTTGAGAGCCCGTACCCAGCCTCTTTCGTCACCGAGGATCTCGACGGGATTGGTGAGCATCTGGAAGTCAATGCCCTCCTCCTTGGCGTGATGGACCTCCTCCTTGCGGGCCGGAAGCTCCACCTCGGTACGGCGGTAGACGATGGTGGTCTCCGCCCCCAGCCTGAGAGCCGTACGGGCGGCATCCATCGCCACATTGCCACCCCCTACCACGCAAACCTTTGCCCCTGCGTGGATGGGGGTACGATAGTCCTCGCGGAACGCCTTCATCAGGTTGTTGCGGGTCAGGAATTCGTTGGCGGAAAAGACACCGTTGAGATTCTCGCCGGGGATGCCCATAAACTTGGGAAGCCCCGCCCCGGTGCCGATAAACACGGCCTCGAACCCCTCCTGATCCATCAGGGAATCGATGGTGACGGTGCGGCCGATGATGATGTCCAGTTCAATCTTCACGCCCAGGGCGCGCACGGCATCCAGCTCCCGCTTGAGCACTTTCTCCTTGGGGAGGCGGAATTCGGGGATGCCATACTCCAGCACACCGCCAGCCTTGTGCAGGGCCTCGAAGATAGTGACGGCGTATCCGGCCTTGGCGAGATCCGTCGCGCAGGCGAGACCGGCGGGACCGGAGCCGATGACAGCCACCTTGCGCCCAGAGGATGCCGGAATGGCCTTGGCCTCCGCAGCCCCTTCCGCAGCGCTGTAGTCCGCGACAAAGCGCTCCAACTTGCCGATGCTGACCGGCTCTCCCTTGACACCGAGCACGCACGCGCCCTCGCACTGCGACTCCTGCGGGCAGACACGGCCGCAGACGGCAGGAAGGGATGAATCTTCCGCAATCTTGGCGGCGGCGCCGGCGATATCTCCGGCCGCCACAAAGGCGATAAAATCCGGAATCTTCACGCCAACCGGACAGGCGGTTACGCAGCGGGGATTCTTGCAATGCAGGCAGCGGGAAGCCTCCAGCATCGCCTCTTCCCGGTTGTATCCATAGCACACTTCGTCGAAATTGTGCGCCCTGACTTTGGGATCCTGTTCACGGACAGGAACACGGGGAATCCTATTTGCCATTTGCGAGGCCCTCCTCGGCCTTGTATTGGGCGGAGCGACGCATCGCTTCGTCAAAATCCACCAGATAACCGTCGAATTCGGGGCCGTCCACGCAGGCGAACTTCGTCACCCCGCCGACGCTGACGCGGCAGGCACCGCACATTCCGGTACCGTCGACCATCAGCGTATTCATACTGACCTGGATGGGAATACCCAGTTTCTTGCAGGTCAGGGTCGCAAACTTCATCATAATCATCGGGCCGATCGCCACGGCGCGGGTGTAGGTCTTCCCTTCCGCGACCAGTGCCTCCAGACGGGCTGTTCCCACGCCCTTGAAGCCGTAGGAGCCGTCATCCGTGCACATATAGAGGTTATCTGCAACAGACTTGAATTCTTCCTCATAGATCAAAAGATCCTTCGTCCGGGCGCCGATGATGACATCCACCGGAACACCGTGCTCGTGCAGCCATTTGGCCTGGGGATAGACGGGAGCCGTGCCGAGGCCACCGGCGATGAATACCACCCTCTCGCGGGCAAGTTCCTCCGGGGACATTTTCACGAAATCGGACGGATTGCCGAGCGGACCGGCCACGTCGGCGAAACTGTCGCCTTCGGCGAAATCATTGACCATACTCCGGGTGGAAGCCCCGATGGGCTGGATAACAAGGGTTACCGTGCCCTTGACAGGGTCATAATCGCTGATTGTGAGGGGGATGCGCTCCCCCGGCTCATCGGCGCGCACGATCAGGAACTGTCCCGGCTGCGCGGCCGCGGCGATGCGGGGAGCCTCGACCACCATCAAGCAGATGGTCGGATTCAGCATCTTCTTTTCAAGAATCTTGAACATTGGGTTTTTCGTTTGTAACTAACAAATATAGCGATTTTCCGGCGATTTTAAAAAAATATGTTGCACCGGGCGTAATCCGGCAGGGGCTCCGATTCACCGGGTTGCAGAATTGTTTAAATTTGGTTACATTTGTAATTGCGTATGAAAGCGATACTCATTTACTCCGGGGGCCTCGACAGCACCACGCTCCTGTACGAATACAAGGACAGCATTGCACTGGCCCTCACGTTCAACTACGGCTCCAAGCACAACGACCGCGAGATTGCCTTTGCCCGGGAGAACTGCCGGCGGCTGGGGATTCCCCACCGCGTCATCGAACTCTCCTTCATCCGGGATTATTTCAAGAGCGACCTGCTGCTCAGCGGCGGGGAGATTCCCGAGGGACACTACGCCGAGGAGAATATGAAATCCACCGTTGTCCCGTTCCGTAACGGTGTAATGCTCAGCATCGCCATAGGCCTTGCCGAAAGCAATAATTTAGATACCGTCCTCCTTGCCAACCACGCCGGAGACCACACCATTTACCCCGACTGCCGTCCGGAATTCATCGCCTCGATGGATGCCGCCGCTGCCGCCGGGACCTTCAACGGCGTCCGCATCGTATCCCCCTATTGCAACATCACCAAGCGCGACATCGCCCTCCGCGGCCGCGACCTGGGGGTGGATTTCAGCCTCACCTATTCCTGCTACAAGGGTGGTGAGAAGCATTGCGGCAAATGCGGCACCTGCGTCGAGCGGAAGGAGGCCTTGGAAGGATTCGATCCCACCTCCTACGAATGCCCATGAAAATTCCTTTGGCGGACATCTTCCTGAAATAAAGTATTCCTACAAACAATATTGATTATTCGATTATGTACTACGTTGTTAAAAGACTTGAAATATCAGCCGCACATAGCCTGATGCTCTCCTACGAAAGCAAATGCGAAGAAACGCACGGGCACAATTTCGTCGTGAAAATCTACTGCAAGAGCGAAAGGCTCAATTTCGACGGCATGGTCACCGATTTTACCGTGATCAAACGGAAGATCGAAGACGCCCTCGACCACAAGAATCTCAATAACGTCCTCCCCTTCAACCCGACAGCCGAGAATATCGCCCGCTGGATCTGCGACAATGTCGACAACGCCTATCGGGTCGAGGTTTGGGAATCCGAGAACAATATGGCCGCCTACGAAAAGTAAAGACAGGGCCAACGGACGGAGATTAGGCATGTCAACCTATCGTGTAAATGACATCTTTTATTCTCTTCAGGGAGAAGGGTTTTGGACAGGGACACCGATGGTATTCCTGCGCCTCGCCGGATGCAACCTCCGCTGCCCTTTCTGCGACACGGATTTCTCCGCCTCCCACGAAATGAGCGCCCATGAAATCATCGCCTCCCTGGAGGCCGCTTATCCATCCCCCGTCATTCCGGACTCCTCTTCCGTCATTCCGGGCTTGACCCGGAATCTCCCTCCCCGCCGCCTCTGCATCACCGGGGGCGAGCCTAGCCTGCAGCTGGACGAGCCCCTTGTTAAAGCCCTGCATCAAGCCGGATACCGTATCCACTTGGAAACCAATGGAACACGCCCCATACCACCAGGCGTAGACTGGGTCACGCTCAGCCCCAAAGAAGATTTCTGTCACTTCGAGCCCTGCAAGGGCGAACAAATCTCCTTTGCCGGGGTAGTCCTCCCCCGCGCTGACGAGTTGAAGCTCGTTTACACCGGGGCAAACGACCCCGAAAAATGGCTTGCTTTTCCGGCGGACCATTACTTCCTCCAGCCCTGCGATCCGGGCGAAATCTGCCCGACCGACGGCGGTGAATTCCGCACCCTGGACGAGGACGTCGACACGGTCGCCGCGACCCTTCGCTACACCCTTTCGCACCCCCGCTGGCGCCTCTCTCTCCAGACCCACAAAATCCTCGGGATCGCCTGATTTTCTCTACGCATCCCGTTCCCAAAACGACGCCAAATTTCGAGCTCGGAGAGACTCCCATTTCCGACGAAAAATCCGTCATTCTACCGCCCTGTTTCCGGCCAAAATCCGTCATTTTACCGCCCTGTTTCCGGCCAAAATCCGTCATTTTACCGCCCTGTTTCCGGCTAAAATCCGTCATTCCCGGACTTGTTCCGGGAATCTGATTGAATATTTACTATACGACTGAAAATAAACGAATAAAACAAAGATGTTTTGCATAGAAACATTTTTGTTAATATCGTTTTACGATAATTTTCGAAATATCCGGCCGACTACAATTCGGCTCTTTTAGCGGCTCGGATCCCCTGTCGGACAGCGGCGAATTTCTCCTTCAGATTGCGCTCACCGAGGAGCATCCGAAGCGGTCTTTTCCAGAGCCAGGTCCGATAAAAACGACGGCGGAATTCGCCCGAAACCGAGGGGTATTTTTTGATCGCAAGAAGGTTGTTCCGATAGATTCCGAAGAGGCGATCGGGGGTGTAATTATAGGTCCGGAAACGGAGCCCGAAAAGGGTACGGAACTCCACTTTTCCAAGCGAATGTTCGAGCCATCCGGCGGGGCATCGATAGCCCTGGATTCCGAGTGATTTTGCGTGCAGGCAGAACTCGTTGTCGACGCCGTCAACAAGAAAATCTTCGCACCATCCGCCGACCCTTTCCAAGACCTCCGAGGGAATCAGCATTCCAGAGGTAAAAGCAGTGTCAAAAGGAACAAATCCGGCCTTGGGGAGTGATTTTTTGCCCCCTTCCCCCTCCTGAGCACTCAAAACAAGCGGAGCATAAAACCCTTTGGGAGCCGCCGGGGTCTCAATTGAATTTAAGAAGTCCTTAAAGTGATGCCAGATACTATCTTGATCCATCGTTAGTAAAGCATCTACTTCCGCTCCATCCATCTCCCTCCGTGCAACATTCAGCGCCCTGGAAATTCCGACATTGGTCCCGTCCCCACGGAATTCAACCTTGCCCCCTAGGGCGACCAACCCAGCCTCCAGGCTTTCCGGAATCGGAGAATTCCGCCAGATGAGCACCTTCTCCACGGCATCGACATACGACGCGACACTTCGAAGCAACAACTCCGGATCCGGCTCATAAACCACTGTGACAGCGTAAATTCTCATAGATATTCCAAAGTTAACTAAAATCCTGTTTCAGACAATCATCTTTGCTAAAAAAACTTTTTGAACGATATCCGTTTGATAATATCAATAACTTGGTTATTTTTGTATCTGTATGGCTGAGAAAAAGAATATCGGGCTTGTGACGTGGTTCGGGACACCGAATTACGGGACCAACCTGCAGGCGTACGCACTTTACAAAGCACTTGAAGATAGAGGTTGTAATGTAAAGATTATAAGGAGATTTAAGCGGCCTTTTTCCTTGAAAAACATCAAGAACAATTTTTTCTATTCCCACGGAATCCGCCGCTTCTGGAAATACCGTCGCGACCGCTTCCCCGCCAAGACCCGCAGCATCCGAAATTTCTGCCGCTCGGAAATGCAGATCGCCAATGTCTACACGGCCGGCGACCTCCGCAGGCTCCTTGACAGCACCGATATCTTTATGGCGGGCAGCGACCAGCTCTGGAATTGTCACGATCATTTCCGCGGCTTCGAGTTCCTGGACTTCGCTGCCGGCAAAAAGAAAATCTCCTACGCAACCAGCATTGGAACGAAGGAAATTCCTGTCGATTACAGAAAAAAAGTCAAAGAATATCTCTCTGATTTCCAGCATATCAGCATTCGTGAGCAAAGCGGCACTTTAAGTATTGCAGACATCACGGAGCGGGACGATATCGCCACCGTGCTGGATCCGGTTCTCCTGCAGGACAAGGCTTTCTGGGAAAGATTCTCCGACGCCGCCCGGCAGGTTCTGCCCGAAATGGCGGAGGGGTATGTGCTGTATTATATCCTCCGTCATTCCGGAGTTCCCGACCGTCATTCCGGACTTGATCCGGAATCTTCCCTCCCCGGCAAAATGAAAACCGTCATCATCCCCTCTGGGGAGAATCCGAACTTTAATCTGCCCGGGGCGACGATCGTGCGTAACGCCGGTCTCCGGGAGTTTGTGGCGCTGGTCCGCGGAGCATCGCTCGTCGTGACCGACTCTTTCCACGGAATGGCTCTGGCCATCGCCCTGGAGCGGCCATTCATTAACCTGAGACGATTCAGCGACAGCGATGTCGCCTCGCAGAATATCCGCCTTCGGGATCTGCTGGAGCGACTCGGGATCGAGAATAACCTACCTATTGATTATGAGGCTGTTCGCCCCAGGCTCGAGACGCTGCGGGCGGAGAGCAACGCATATTTGGACAAAGCCCTCGCGGATTGAAGATAGATCGACATAGCGCATTACACGTTTTCGCCGGCTGGAACACCAACCGGCCGGAAAGCCTGAAATCCGCTTCCGGCGGGACGGCCTGGCTCCTGGGCAAATACTATATTGAAACGCTCGGCGGCGTGGTTTATGCCACGGCTTTCACGGCCGCCAAGGGCGCCTGTGTCATCCGTGCCACAACACTTCAGGACCTGGAAGCAACCAAAGGATCCCGCTATGTAAGGAGCGCATTCCCGCAGGAATTGTTTGACGCCCTGCTCGCAGACCTTGCTGCCGGAAGGCCGGTGCTCTTTGTGGGTACGCCCTGCCAGGTGGCGGGGGTACGGGGGAAGGTCGAAAGATTCCGGAACATGGTTCGACAAACTCACCAACCGTCCGGAATGACGGGGGGCGACAAGGCCGGAGAACTGCTCTGCGTGGATCTGCTGTGTCACGGAGCGCCGCCGCGGTCCTATCTGGAGGCCGAAATCCGGCATCTCATCGGCGACAAGCCCTATACCGATATCCGGTTCCGCGGCAATGACGGGCACGATTTTCACCTAAGTATTTGGGACGGAGAACACTGCCTCTACAGCGTCGAAGCCAGAAAACAACCCTATCTCCTCGCGATGCTCCGCGGGGTCAATCTGATGGAAGGTTGTTACAAATGCCCTTTCGCCACACCGGAAAGGGTCGGCGACATTACCCTCGGCGACTACATCGGCCTCGGCGCAGAGGACGGATTCAAGGTCGAAGGGCACAACGTCTCCTACATCGGGATCAACACCCCTCAGGGAGAGAGCGCCTATCGGGCTTTCTGCTCAGCAAATTCCGCATTCCAAAGCGTCGAACGCCCCGTCGGAGAGCGACTCGCCTACCGCCCGTCCATCCTCGAGCCCACGCTGCGGCATCCCCTCCGGGACGCCTTCCGCCAAAGACTCCCCCACCTCGGCTGCCCCCGTTCCATTCGCCGCACGATGCGCGGCGAAATTCTCCACGAAACGCCCCTTTACCGAACCCTGCACCATTGGGCGCACATTCTCCTCCGGCACCGGCACACCCTTGACGGTGAGGTTCCGGGCAAAAACCCGCCAAAAGGTGCGGAACCTTAGCAAAACACGATAGGTTCCGGGCAAAAACCCGCCAAAAGGTGCGGAACCTCAGTAAATACCCCCCAAAAATGAAAGCAACAAAACCTCTGATCCTCCTGACGGCCTGTCTGATGGCCACCCTGGCCTGTAACGAAACCGGCGGCGACAAACCGGGCAAGATCGACGATCCCATTACCATCGCCTCCCCGACCCCGACGCAGCAGATCTCGAAAGTCTCCCTCACGACGCAGCAGCAAGGTTACGTCGATGCCGGCAACCGGATGGCTTTCCGCCTTCTCCAGAAACTGTATGAGGGCGAGAGCATCATCTGCTCCCCACTCAGCCTGCAGTATGCCCTCGCGATGACGGCCAATGGCGCCAGCGGAGAGACCCTGCAGGAGATCATCGACTTCCTGGGCTACGGGCAGGACGGCATCGACGCCCTCAACGCTTATTCCAAGTTGATGCTTAACCAGCTCCCGGCCGTCGACCTCGACGTCGCCCTCAAACTCACCGACGCCCTGCTGGTCAACGCCGACAAATACACGCTTCTGCCCGCTTTTAAGCAGACCGTCGAGGGCAATTATTACGCGGCAGCGGAGAATATGTCCTTCGTCAGCCCCGAGCAGATTGCTGCCCGCATCAACGACTGGGCAAAGCGCAACACAGAGGGCTTCCTCGACAAGGTGATGGATCCGCAGGACATCTCGATCAATTCAGCAGCCTTCCTGATGAATGCGCTTTACTTCAAGGCGCGCTGGGCCGGGAGTGACGATGATCCGATGTTTCTCAAGGAAGGGACGCAGGACGAGAAATTCACCCGCACCGACGGATCCACCGTCCAAGTACCGATGATGAATACCTCGGGGCTCTTCGGCTATGCCCAGAAAGACGGATACAAGGTTCTCGCTCTCCCCTACGCCAATGGCAAATTCTTTATGTACTTCCTGCTCCCGGACAGCAAGGATCCAACCCAACTGCTTTCCCTGCTTCCCACGCTCTCCTGGAACGATCTCACAAGCAGTCTCACACGCAATGCTGAAGTCTTCGTCCGGCTGCCCAAATTCGATCTGGAGAACAAGTACGAATTAAAGCCGACGCTCAGCGCCCTGGGCATCCAGAAGGCTTTCAGCCCGCTGGAAGCCGTATTTGACCGGATGCTCAATCCCTACAACGGCTTCTATGTCGGCTCGGTGATCCAGAAAGCGAAAATTTCCGTGGCGGAATGGGGCACCGAAGCCGCCGCCGTCACCGTCGTCTCCATCCGCGACTACGCCGTCGCCCCTGGTGAATACCCCAAGGTCTACTTCTACGCCGACCACCCCTTCGCCTTCGTCATCGGCGAAGCCACCAGCGGCGCAATCCTATTTGAAGGGATTTATACGGGGAAATAGATTCCGGATCAAGTCCGGAATGACGGTCCAAAGCGAGACCGGACATACGCCCTCTCCCCCGGCGTGAGGCCGAAGGCGTAGATGGCAGCGGCAACGCCGAGGAGGGCCGAGAGGCAGGAGAGAATAGTCCAGAGCCAGGTGCCGGACGGGGCAAAGAGGAGAATCAGGGCCGGAAGCACGGCACCGGCTACAGCCACGGCGAGATCCCGGAGCAGCACGTCACGGCAGAAGGCGCCGATCCGGAGGCCGACCATTCCGCGCAGCAGAATCAGACGGGCCACCAGGCAGGCCAGCCCCAGGGCGATGGCCACCGTGAACACCATGGACGGGCCACAGCCCAGCTTGAGCAGCAGATAGTCCAGCGGCAAATTCAGCAGCTGCAGACCGCCGATGACCAGCTGGTACGTACGAATCCGCCCCGTCGCCGCAGCAGCCGTCGAGAGCGTATAGGACACCGATTCCACCAGCGAAAGGATCACGACCAGCTGCACGAAGACGACCGTATAATCCGGCACGTCCTTCAGCCAGAGATCCAGCAGGAAGGGCGTATTGAACAGAATCGGATAGGCCAGCAGCAGAAGTAGCTGGAAAGCCAGCCGGGACCCCCTCCAGGTCAGGGTCATCATATAGTCGCGGTCGCCGGAAGCGTACGACTTGGTAATCTGCGGATTGATCGCCGTGATAAAGCTCGTGACGAATTTGCGGACATAGCCGGAGACCTGCATCGAGAGGGTCCGGGCGGCATTCACAGCCAGGCCGAAGAAGAGGTTCAGGAGCAGGTTGGCTCCATAATCCCGCAGGATAGAGGCCCCGCTGCCGAACATACTCCAGCCGGCGAAGGAGAACATTTCCTTGAAGAGCGGCCGGTCCAAGACCAACCGATAGCGACTTTCTGCCGCAAATCGCACACGGCAATACACCCCGTACAGCAACCGCACCAGCAGCGTCAAGAGCAGCATTCCGGCCGCGAAGAAAATCAGCCGGTCAAAGGGCGCAGAGGCGATCAGAAGCGCCAGGCCCAGCTTTCCCACGCCCTCGAAAATACTGATCCAGGCGTAGGCGCCGAGGTGTTCGTGCGCCACCACGAGCGAATTGTACGGCACACTCACCAGTTGCACCACAAACGAGGCAATCGAGAACTGAAGCACCCAGAAGGCCGCCTGCAATCGGTCCGGCGGAATTTCCATCTTCCGCTGGATAAACCAAAGGCAGAGCGGCTCGGCCATCAGCACGATGCCGAGGGAGAACAGCAGGAGAATGCTGAGGGAGGTCGAGAAGACGAGATTGAGCCGCACCGTATCCCCTCGCCCCAACTCGTAAGTCAGGTAGCGGCTGATGGCCGCCGAAAGCGATGTGGTCAGGATCGAGAAGAGCGCCACGGCCTCGCCGACGACGCCATAAATGCCGTAATTGTCGACGCCGAGGTCGCGTAGCACCACCCGCGAGGTGTAGAACCCGACGAGCATCAGGACGAACATCCGGACGTAGAGCACCACCGTATTGCGGGCGATACGCCGGGAAGTTCCTGATATTTCGGGCGTCAAACTCATAGATTTTCAATCATTGCACGGGCGGTGGCGGCTGAGGCGCCTTTTCCACCAAGAAGGGTCCGGATCTCCTCATAGCCGGCGAGCATCTGCTCCCGATAAGCCTTATCCTCGAGAATGTGGCGCACCTCCGCGCACACGTTTTCCGGGGTGAAATAATACTGCAGCAGTTCGCGGAACACCGTCCGCCCGACGATCAGGTTGCCGAGACTGACGTATTTGATGCGGATCATTCCGCGGGCGAGAGGAACCGTCAGCGGCGAAGCGACATATCCCACGACCTGGGGCGTGCCGAAGAGCACGGCCTCCAGCGACGCCGTTCCGGAATTGATGACCGCCGCCTCGGCGCCGGCCAGAATGGAGTACGTCTTGCCGAACACGACTTTGACATAATCCCGCCCACCAATATACGGGGCATAATCGGCCGCACTGCGCGACGGAGCGCCGGCCACGACAAACCGGAAATCCTCATAGCCCGGCACCCGGTGCAGCAGGTCGGCAAATGCCACCATAATCTTCATCATCGAGGCAACCTCTCCTGCGCGGGACCCGGCCAGCAGCGCGATGTAAGGAGCGTCCGACCAGCCGAGCGAGCCCAGCAGCGACGCCCGCGGCTCGATGGCCGCCCCGTCCACCGCATCGATAAGCGGATTGCCTCTATAGATATAGGAAACGCCCTTGCGGTCGAAGTATTCCTTCTCGAAGGGAAAGACGATGAAAAGTTTGTCGACGTAGGCCTTGATCTTCTTCACGCGGCGCTCCCGGGTAGCCCAGACCTTGGGCGCAATGTAGTAGAACACCTTGAAGCCGCGCTTATGGGCAAATTCGGCGATACGGAAATTGAAGCCGGGATAATCGATGAGAATCACCACATCCGGCTTCCATGCCAAAATATCCTCCTTGCAGGAGCGCACATTACCGATCAGTTTACGAAGCTTCGGTAGGAGTTCGAAAAAGCCGATCACCGCCCCTTCCGAATAGTCGTGCAGCAGGCCGGACTCCCCGCTCTGCTCCCGGCAGACGGCGTCCATCAGCGGGCCACCCCAGAAACGCATCTGCGCCTGAGGATCCTCGGCATAGAGCCCCCGCATCAGATTGGATCCGTGCAGGTCACCCGACGCCTCGCCCGCTATGAGAAAATATTTCACTTCGTCAGCCTTTCCAATTCTGCGTAGTCCGTATGATCCAGCGTGCAGGGGGTGATGGTGATCCAGCCCGCTTCGTTCTGCACGTGGTCGGCATCCGGCGCGCCCGGATCGTCATCCACGAAATCGCCGATCATCATATAGGCGCGTTCCCCGTCCTCCAGGGCGTGGTCCCCGGCGATACCGGCGCGGTTGAAGCCCGACGCCTCGTATTTGGCGAGCCGGTTGATATCCCATTCCTGGAATTCGCGGACCCAGTGCCCCCGACCTTGGCGGGTGAATTTGACTCCTTTGACCTCCTCCGGAGGGATGTCGGGGAAATTGATATTGTAGAAGAGTCCGTAACGGCCCTCAGGCCAATGGTCCAGCAGATTGCGGAGAATGCCTGGAAGGAACTTCTCCACTACGGAGAAGTCGGCGTCCGGCCGGAAATTGCAAAGAGAAACTGCGATAGACTTGCAGCCGTTGAGCGCCCCTTCTTCCGCGGCGCCGAGGGTGGCGGAATAATTGGCGGCCGTGGCAGCGTTGGTGCCGTGGTTGATGCCGGTGACGACGAGGTCGGGATTGCGATGCTCGTAGAAATATTCGAGACCGAATTTGACGCAGGAAGCCGGCGTGGCATCCAGATAATGCCAGCTGCCGGGCCCGAGATGCGGAAGCGCCTTGTAGGCCAACCGCCTGATTCCCAGGGATACGGCCATACTCATCGCACTCTGGTGATGCTTCGGCGCGACCACGGTCACGTCCCCGAAATCCGCCATAATCCGGGCAAGCGTCCGTATTCCGCCTGCCTCATATCCGTCGTCATTGCTGATCAGAATCCGCATACTGAAAAAACTCAAAAATTCTACTGCAAATATAGGGAAATATCGGGAATTTTTCGTAAATTTGCGTCGCTTGAAATCAAAAACGTTCAACAAACTATAAATTAACAAAAATTATGATCAAACTCGGTATTAACGGTTTCGGCCGTATCGGACGGATGGTTTTCCGCGCAGCTGTCGAGAATTTCGCCGCTGACGTCCAGGTTGTCGGTATCAACGACCTCCTCGATCCTGATTATCTCGCTTACATGCTCAAGTACGACTCCGTACACGGCAAATTCGACCACGACATCAAGGTTGAAGGCAACTTCATGATTGTCGATGGCAACAAGATCCAGGTCTTCTGCGAGAAGGATCCCGCCAATATTACCTGGGGCGCCCTCGGTGCCGACGTCGTCGTCGAATCCACCGGTTTCTTCCTCACGGAAGAGCTCGCCTCCGCCCACCTCAAGGCCGGTGCCAAGAAGGTTATCCTTTCCGCCCCGTCCAAGGACGCGACCCCGATGTTCGTATACGGTGTCAACCACAAGACCTACGCCGGACAGAAGATCATCTCCAACGCTTCCTGCACCACCAACTGCCTTGCTCCCCTCACCAAGGTCCTGCAAGACGCTTTCGGTGTGAAGAGAGGCCTGATGACGACCGTCCACGCCGCCACCGCCACCCAGAAGACCGTCGACGGTCCTTCCAAGAAGGACTGGAGAGGCGGCCGTGGTATCCTCGAGAACATCATCCCTTCGTCCACCGGTGCTGCTAAGGCTGTCGGTAAGGTTCTCCCTGAGCTCAACGGCAAGCTTACCGGTATGTCCCTCCGCGTCCCCACCTCCGATGTCAGCTTCGTTGACCTGACCGTGGAGCTCGCAAAAGAGGCTACCTACGATGAGATCTGCGCCGCCATGAAGGAGGCTTCCGAGGGCGAGCTCAAGGGTGTCCTTGGCTACACCGACGAGGCTGTCGTC
>JAEEGL013889182.1_pt1 | contig 20862 bp, 20 predicted proteins | sample 9134231 | NCBI WGS metagenome assembly JAEEGL01 (sample SAMN16246548, study PRJNA631951) | gut metagenome | biome: gut microbiome; feature: rumen; material: fiber-attached | host: Bos | place: Iran: Karaj | collected 2018-10
CACGATGCCCGATGTGCATTTTTTAACGTTTTTTTCATCAAGGCCAGAAGTTGGGCGGCGGGATGGGGGCAGTGTATATACAATATAAATTAATGATTATCAGTATGATAAATAATATCGTACTCTTCGTGTGCCAAAGGCACACAATCTCAGTAACCTCAGACAAGCGGAACGAAGTGAAGTGCAGTCTGGGGTAGGGATGCGCGGTACGGCAATAGCGTCTCGAAGAGACGCGACATAAGCGCTACCTGATGATACGTAGCGTGCTCCCGCACGCCCGTACAATCCGCAGCTCCACACCCCAGACTGCGGCCTGACAGCCTTGTCTGAGGTTACTAGAATCTCGTGCCTCTGGCACGATGCCCGATGTGCATTTTTTAACGTTTTTTTCATCAAGGCCATAAGTTTGGCGGACAGAAATGGTAGGAGATAAATGTTTTGTCCTTTATAGGTTTGCTTAGTATGTAAGATGAAAAAAAACAGGGAAACCTGCACTTGCAGATTCCCCCATTCTCACTTTTCAAATTTCAATTTGCCGTTTATTCGCTGTCGCGGACGCAGCGGACAGAATGCAACCACCGAAAGTCACCGTTAGTTTGTATGCCCAACGATGAGGAGTTTTGACCAATCGCTGCATAGCCGCAATAAGTATTACAAGTAGCAGACCAAAAATAGGTAGCATTAATTTTTTCTTGGTCTAAATTATTCCCCGTCACATAACCTGCCGGCAGTGCCGAAAAACCGCTTAAATTATGGTTTACAGTTCCACATGGACAAGGAGCACTACAATATCCGCCAGACTGCGATTCTGCTGGCCATCCATCACCAACTAATTTCACAGCTTGATTAGCATTTTCATTATTTTTCAATGTTGTCCATTCGTCATTCGTTGGGATATGCCATCCTTTCGGGCAAATTCCACGATGAGGAGAATTAACTTTTGAACTTGCATCCCAACCCGTTACTGCATTAGTACTAAATTCATCATTATTATAAAAGTCCATAGCAGCACAATAATTGTACAATAATCCATAATTTAAAGATTCATAAGTAGCAGGATCATTATGGTACCAATGGGCGGACTTGCCATGTCTTGTTTTAAAATAAGAGCCATCAGCCAACCCTTGATGATTAACGATATTGCTGTTGGTTATTGGGCTATGAGCGCATTTTACGTTTTCTGCGAGCCAGCACTGTGAGCCAATTTGAACTACAGGATATACATTGCCGTCGTAATCGGTAACTGAAGTAATATTGCCCGAAGCATCTGTTTCCTCATAACCATCGTTGGCAGCACCGCTACCACTGTCATAACCATTGTTTTCATAATCTGTTCCTTGGTGGGCAGTAGTTACAGCACACTTATAGATACTTTCAGGGGGAGTAACCACCGTAACCGTTCCCGTAGCGATACAGCCAGTAGAAATTGAAGAAGGATGGATGTTAATAAGTGTAACCGTATAGGTGCCTTCCTCTTGATACAGGTGTTCTGTCCCGTACGCTACCCCTTCTTGAACTGCAGAGCCGTCACCCCAGTCAACCTTAGAGTAGCTTGTCAGCGCAGTAACAGTAAGATAATTCACGTTGAAATTGGTGCTTGGAATATCATGTTGGATATCGTTGCGTGTTCTCAAATCTTCCCATTTACCCTTTATCAAAGCCCCCGTAACCTTATGTTTTGCCGTACACTCAATACTAATTGCATCGTGGGAACTAGAAGTAGCAGAAATGGTTATCGTATAATTGCTTCCATCTGCAACATCCGAAGACACTGTTGGAAGTGCATAATGATTCTCGGCTGCATTATCAGATTGGTAATAACGCCAAGTAAAATCCTCATAATCATCAATATCGCCGACTAAAGGATTAGCGGTATAGGTTACTGAGACGGGGGCATTTCTACAAATCCAGATATCATCATCTTCTATATCGGAATAGTATTGGGATGTAATCACAAACTCATTTGATGCCCCGCTGGTTACTTCAATAGGATCCGTATAGGTGATATTGTCCACATTTTGCAATTTCACAATCACACAATAGACTGTTTCATCTTCCAAAGATGAAATGGTTTGATTATAAGGCGTACCATTGGATATTGTTTCAGAAGCTGTGAGCGCAGTGTAGTCAGCAATATTGGTGCCACAGGTGGCCTCTGTCTTCTTCTTGTAGAATATTTGTACCGTTCCTTCTCCCGGTTCCTTGAAATTAAGACTACTCAATGTTACAGTAATACCCGAAGGGGTTGTGGTTGTTCCGTTAACCGTACCTGTAGGAGCGTTTGCAAGCGTTTTGGTATCAGCGACCGTTGAAGTGGCGGTACCCAGCATATTGGTAGCCGAAACCGTTACATAATATTGTGTATAAGGATCCAAACCGCTTAATGTGATTTCAGATTCATTTCCTGTAACACAAGTACTTTCACTCATATCGCTATTTTTAGAGTAGCAGCATTCATAGGAAGTAATATCCACGCCCGGGCTGGTAAAGGAGGAGGTTACTTTCAATGAAGTGGTTGTAACTTCGCTCAAACTGATACTGTTAAACACAGGAGGGGTAGCATTCTTAAATGCGTCAAGTTCTTCTTCCAACGCCGTTATCCGTCTGCTCAAGCTATCGAATATTGTCCAGAGATCGCAGGCGTTCACTACCACATTGTTGCAATTGGTGCCATTGGTGGCATTATCGCCAGAAATAACGAAGCCGCGAGGTACGATATTGGTGCCTGTAAACTCATTGTCAGCATTTTTCAATGCCACATTGGTGCAGTTAGCCTCAATGGTAGTGCAGAGGTCGGTTGTTTTCGTATAGTATCCCAATGTATCATTAAGATGTGTATTGGTGGCATAGATGGAAAGATCCGGTTTGTTGCTCAAATCGTCGTAGCTGCCGCTGGTGGCTACCGTGGCAAGTGCAGGCTTGTTTTGGATATAGGCGGCATTGGTCGTTGTTGTTTCCGTCCAGTCGGCCTGTACTTGTGCAGCGGGTTCGGGAATGGTTACATTCACTGCTTCGGCGGCGTTGGCCGTAAAGGTTCCCAACGTGGTTTCCCCTTGCTTGATGGTCAACGTGGCATTGTTGATGTCCGGTTTGTTGGTTAAATCGTTGTAGCTTTTATCCCAAGCGGTGAACACGGGGTCAGATTCTGTTGCCTGTGCATTTCCTGCTTGCAGAGCGTATGGTACGGCCGTTACAACGGTGGGGACAACCACATCGCCATCCGCCAGATGATAGGTAACCTTGATGGTTGCCCCATTCCAGTTGACCACGTTGGTCAACTCTTCCACATTAGTTTGGCGGTTGGCATCGCCAATAGCGAAACTCACCACACCATTTTGGTTCGTGGTTACCGTTCTTGTTTCCTGATACTTTAGTTCATTCCCTTCCAAGATCTGAACGGTAAGATCGATGGCGGTATTTTGTATAAGACGGTTGTTCTCGTCTCGTACAACCGATTGGTAGCTCAATGTAGGCGTTTGTGCCCACAAACTCACCAATCCAAAAATCATCACTACTAAAAGCGTTAATAATTTTTTCATTTCATTTAGTTTTATTTGTTAATTTTAATTTTTAATCTTCTAATCCTTTCTTCTCAAAAACTAATAATCCATAACACATCTCACACTTAAGCCATTCTCTTTTAATCCCGGAACCATCACCATGGTGCCGCATGAAGCTCCGAATGCACAAGATATAGCCATCATTCCCGACTCCTTAATTGTCCAGAAATAGGCATTAACCAATGTTCTTTCATAGTTATTTGTTTCAGCATTGTAGAAACCGCCAGGAAGAACTGAGAAACCGTAATCATCCGTACCTCCCGTTGGAACCCAATATTCTTCGGTCATCAACGAGGTGGGTTCAAATTGTGTCAGCACATAATTCATTTCCTCTTCAGTAGGAATATGCCATCCGTCGGGACAAACACCTTGTGGGGAATTGTAGGCTGTAGCTGCATCCCATGTATATAAGTGCCCGAGTTCCTCCAAAATGTTAATTCCCGGGAAAAGTTCGGCTGGAAGCGTCATCACATCGGGGATGTCGCTACCATCCCCATAGCGTTCAGCACGAAGATTCTTCGCCATCCAGCAAAAATTGCCCAGTCCAACTACAGGGTAATTATGTCCTTCATAATCTTGGATAGGTGACAAGGAAGCACAATTGAAGTTTTTGATAATAACTGCTACATCGCAGTTTTTTTGTAGGTTAGCAACGGAGGCTGTCCATATAGAGGTTGTTGTTTCCCCCACGGGATAGGCGTATGGGTTATCTTTATCAAGCGTCAATTGCACTTTGCCGTCATTAGGAATCACTTCTGGTTCTGGAAGGGTAACTTCATAGGTTAATGCCCCTGGAGCATCCATTTCGTGTTCATAATCGTCAGGACAAGTAAGTTGGTACACTTGGCGGTGAATCAATTCATCGTAACCCTCCACCGTAGTAGATTCCACATCGTTGTTGCCTGGCGTATATGTTCCCATTTCGGTTGCATACAACAATAATGTGTCAACGTTTTCCACAAAGAAACCCTGCTGTAGCCCTTCCGTAACACGACTGACAGGCGTTCCCGAAGGGGAAAGCTGATAAAATGTCTGGCCTATGGATTCCGATATGTTGCCAACAGTGGAAAAGCCCGAAACCAACCCGACCATTTCCACCTGTCCTTGTGAAAAGCAACACCCCACCAACAATGTCAAAAGAGAAGTTAAAAAACACTTTTTCATATTGTATATTAATATTACATTTTTACACTTTTTTCTCACAAAACATAACTTGTTGCAAAATTCCTGCTATTTTTATAAAAAAACAGCCACTTTTAGGATAAATACTAACAAAAAACTGTTTAAAAAACAGATTGATAACAACGAAACGAACAAGGATGTGAAGCCATTTTATATAAAATATAAAATATTGATTTTTCAATATTTTATCATGTCATCACATAAAAAAAGTGGATTTCTTGAATATTGCCACTTTTTTTGTTAAGAATAAAAAACTTTTGACTTTCAACAAAAAAAACTCCCCCAAAAATTGAATTTTAGAGGAGTTTTCTTGTATCAAAATATTCTCTGACTATTTTTTCTTTTCATCTTTTTTGATGCGCATTCCATAAAAAGAACGATAGACGAAAAACAGACCAATCAAGAGAAAGAAAAGACCGATATAAGGAGTATAGTCTGTAGTTGCCATTTCTGGTGCATCAGGAATATATTCCCCCAAACTATTCATTACGCCTTGCGCGGTCAGTTTCATCATGATGGCTATTTCAACTGCGAGCATTCCAAACAAGGTAGAGAACTTAATAATAGGATTCATGGCCACAGAAGAAGTATCTTTATAGGGATCTCCAACTGTATCGCCGATGACTGTTGCCGCGTGCAGGTCGGTATTTTTCTCTTTCAAATCCACCTCCACTACTTTTTTGGCATTGTCCCATGCTCCGCCGGCATTGGCCATATAAATGGCTTGGAAGAGGCCAAAAATAGCGATTGAAATCAGATAAGCGACGAAGAAATTAGGATCGAAGAAAGCGAAGGCCAAGGTAAGACAGAAGATAACGGCAAAGATATTCCACATTCCTTGTTGCGCGTACTTGGTACAAATGCGGACTACCGTTTTAGAGTCTTCAATATCGGCTTGTGATTTATCCAGATTCAAGTTTTTCTTGATAAACTCAACCGCCCTATAAGCACCCGTTGTAACTGCTTGCATTGAAGCACCACTAAACCAATAGATTACAGCACCACCTGTAATAAATCCCAAAATAACAGGCGCATCGGTCAGACTTAATTGAAGCATATTAAAATGATTGAGCATCAAGATAATAGCGAAAATCATGGTAGTGGCTCCCACAACGGCAGTACCTATCAACACAGGCTTGGCTGTTGCCTTGAAGGTATTTCCGGCGCCATCGTTGGCTTCCAAGAAATATTTGCCTTTTTCAAAATCAGGAGTAAAGCCATAATCCTTCTCTATTTCCGATTTAATAGCGGGGAGATTCTCTATTTGTGAGAGTTCGAAAACAGACTGTGCATTGTCGGTTACCGGGCCATAACTATCTACCGCAATGGTAACGGGGCCCATGCCGAGGAATCCGAAAGCCACCAACCCGAAAGCGAAGATGGAATAGTAGGTTCCAAAGATATCCAATTCTTGAGCGGAGAAGAAGAAGGCAGCCAACATCAAGGCAACCATCACAATCCCTTTCCAGAATGCGCTAAAATTACCCGCTACCATACCGGAAAGAATGGTAAGGGAAGCACCTCCTTCGCGAGAAGCGGTAACCACTTCTTGAACGTGCCGCGAATTAGAGCTGGTGAACGCTTTCGTAAATTCGGGAATAATGGCAGCCGCCAAGGTGCCCAAACTAATAATAGAGGCCAAGCGCCACCACATATTCGGTGAAACTTGTGCCGTAGCCAAAGCTGAATTTTCCGTAGCGAAACCATAATTATTAAATAACAGGTAGCTGATACAGAATGTAACAATGATAGAAACAATAGAGGTAATCCATACTAAAGAGGTCAATGGATTTTCAAAATTGAAATTGTTCGCATTCTTATATTTTGCCTTGGATATCAAATCATTAATGCCGTATGAGAGCACCGAAGTGAAGACCATCAAGATACGCATAGCGAAAATCCAAACGATGAGCAATGCTTGCAATTCCACCGATTGAATAGAAAGAATGATAAAAGAAATCAGTGCCACACCTGTAACGCCATAGGTTTCAAAGCCATCGGCAGTAGGGCCGACACTGTCACCGGCGTTGTCGCCTGTACAATCGGCAATCACCCCGGGATTCCGCGGGTCATCTTCCCCAATCTTGAAAATCACTTTCATCAAATCGGAACCGATATCAGCAATTTTGGTGAAAATACCGCCGGCAATACGCAAGGCACTGGCGCCCAACGATTCACCGATGGCGAAACCGATCAGACAAGCGCCGGCACTTTCGGCAGGCACAAACATCAATATCACCAACATCAATATCAATTCAATGGTAATCAGCAATAAACCGACACTCATACCCGATTGCAATGGCAATGCCACCACCGGCCATGGTCTCCCTCTCAAGGAAGCAAAAGCTGTACGGCTATTGGCGAAATTGTTGATACGGATGCCAAACCATGCCACCACATACGAACCAGCAATACCCAAAATGGTCCATAAGAGAATGGTCAGCACTTGGGGAACCGCTTTCCCACTCAAAAATCCGAAGTAGAAACAGATGGCAATCCCAATGATTGCAAACAAAATAAGCAGGAACTTACCTTGTTGCAACAAATAAGTCTTGCAGGTTTCGTAAATCGTGGATGACACATTCTTCATTGAAGAGTGTACCGGTTTCTTTTTGATACGAACCACTTGGATCAGACCAAAAACCAACCCCAAAATCACAATAATTGCCCCCCATAAAAGAAGGGCCTTCCCTGTTAATGCCGCATTAAAAAAATTAACGGTGGTGAAATCGGGCAAGGTCAAATCCGCTTCACTGGCATGAACAAAGAAAGGAAATAACAGGGCTAACGCCATTAAAATTTTCTTTTTCATTGTAAGTTATTTATTTATAATATTTTAATAATTTTTGCTAACGCCATAAAAAACGAAACAAAAGTAAAAAAAATTTAAAGTAGTTATATCATTTTTCTATAAAAAATATGGTAATTCCCTGTTTCTTCCAGAATGTTCTTTTTCAAGAAATTTTTCCAATCATTTTTGCAAAAAAAGTAACTCATCACCCGCCACATATCCTTCAATATCCACCGATAATAAAAGTAAATATTTATAAATCAATATTTTATAATATAAAATATATTTTTCATTTTAAACTGACAAAGAAAAAATTAAAAGTACCTTTGCAAACTTTTTTTTGAACCAAATGGCGCTTCAAATTGTTATGGTTCATCTTGTAACAAAAGACAAAAAAGAGCGTACAAGGGCGCAAAAGTTTTATTGAATATGAGACAACTTAATATCACAAAACAGGTTACCAACCGTGAAACCGCTTCGTTAGACAAATATTTACATGACATTGGCAAAGTGGAGTTGATTACTGCAGAAGAAGAGGTGGAATTAGCAAGAAAGATTAAAGATGGCGACCAAATGGCGCTTGAAAAATTAACAAAAGCAAATCTCCGTTTTGTTGTTTCAGTTGCAAAACAATATCAAAATCAAGGACTTAGCCTTCCTGACTTAATCAATGAGGGGAATTTAGGGTTAATTAAAGCGGCTCAAAGATTTGATGAAACCCGTGGTTTCAAATTTATTTCATACGCTGTTTGGTGGATCCGCCAATCCATTCTTCAGGCGTTAGCTGAACAATCGAGAATTGTGCGCTTGCCTTTGAATAAAATTGGCACGATCAATAAAATCAACAAGGCATACGCTTTTTTGGAACAAGAGTACGAAAGAGAACCCCGCGCCGATGAAATCGCCAACTTGCTTGACATTACAGAAGCGGAGGTGAAAGACTCCATGCGTAATTCTTCCCGTCATCTTTCAATGGATGCTTCCCTGACACAAGATAAGGATAATAATATGTACGATGTGATGAAATCAGAAGAGTCGCCAACCCCCGACAAAGGGTTATTGTACGAATCTTTGAAATTGGAAATCAATCGTACCATCTCCACCCTACCCCAGCGGGAAGCCGATATCATCAAACTATATTTTGGTTTGGACAGCAAACATCCGATGACTTTGGAAGAGATTGGCGAGAAATTTGATCTCACCCGTGAGCGCGTCCGCCAAATTAAAGAGAAGGCGATCCGCCGTTTGAAAAACGCTTCCAAGTGCAAGAATTTAAAAGCTTATTTGGGTTAATATTTTATAAAATAGACTGGAGGGGTTGAACACCCCTCTTTTTTTTACTCCATTTCACCTATGGACGGCAACAAGGGGTTCCCGAATATCAGGTTTTCAATATCCATATCGTTCAAAGCCTCTTTCCCTTTGTCTGTGAGAAGCGGCGACATTACATAGGTGATGATATCTGCACAGAAATTGCCTTTTCTTATGAAAGAAAACAGCGTCTGAAAATAAAAATCCACAAACAATGGGATACTCAAATCCTTGATAAAAAAGTGTTTGTTCTGACCGTCAACAATCAATTTTTCCATCAAAAGATACAGATTCTTATGGTAACCTTGTTGTGTGATTTTATAGAAAAAAAAATGGCGATTTTTTGCTTATTGTATATATTTCATCCATCAATAAAATGATGGATTCCACACTATTATTACATAAAATGATCTTTGCCTCCATTCTCTCCACCAGTTGCTCCTGGAACAGGGCAATCGCCTTCAGCTCCATATTTTTCTTGCTTCCATAACGATTAAAGAGTGTTTTTTTAGTGATACCCACCGCTTGACCTATCTCTTCCGTGGTGTAATCGAACCCGTTTTCGTTATAAAAGTCCACTATTTTTTTCAACTTATTCTTTTCCGTACGGGTCATAGCGGTTGAAATATTTTCGTTACTCTATCAAATATTCCTGTAAGATAAGCCAAGGCAAGTCCATAATTGCTAATAGGGATATTATTCTCAACCAATTGGTTCATACGGCTTTGCAGCTGACGTTTGGTAACCATGCAACCTCCGCACTGTATCGCAAGAGCATATTGGGACAGATTTTCAGGAAGGGAATCCAGAGCGGAAATAAAATCAAATTGCAATTTTTTCTGCGTAACTTTTTGCAACAAATGAGGGATTTTATGTCGCCCGATATCTTCACAAGAAGTGATATGTGTACAAGACTCCAAGATCAATATCTTATCATTATCTTTCAGATTATCAATCATTTTTGTTCCCTTTAAAAACTCATCAAAGAAACCTTTAGCGCGCACTAAGATGATACTGAAACTCGTTAAGGGAATCTGTTCGGGGATATTTTTTGACACCGTGTCAAAGGCTTGGCTATCGGTAATCACCAATTTTGGAGTAGCAATTGAGAGGAAGTGTGACAACTCTTCAGGTTGCAAGGCGATGGGGATGGCATGGTAATCCAACAGGTCGCGAATCACTTGCACTTGGGGCAGTATCAGTCGTCCTTCGGGAGCTTCATCGTCTTGGGGCATCACCAAAACGACGAGGTCGCGAGGTTGCACAAGGTCGCCTATCAAGGAATCTTTTTGGTACGCCGACGGCGGTGTGATTTTCACCAATGCTTCCACCAGTTGCTGGATTCCGGTATTTTTTTCTGCGCTACATTCTAAAACGGGGGCATTCCATGAAGAGAGTTGTTTTTGCAATTCGGGCGACAATGGTGCCACATCTGCTTTATTGTGAACAATAGCGAAAGGGATATTTTGCTGTTGGAAGGCGAGAAGCAAATGTTCATCTTCTTTTGAGAAGAGGTTGTCGGAAATAACGAGTACGGCGACATCAATTATTTTGAGGACCTCCTCCGTTTTTTTCTTTCTTTTCAAACCGAGTTCACCGCAGTCATCGATGCCGGCGGTATCCACCAAGACAACGGGCCCGATACCAAAAATCTCTATCGTTTTTTTCACGGGGTCGGTGGTGGTTCCGGCGATATCCGATACAATCGCAATATTTTGTCCGGCGACCGCATTAATCAACGAACTTTTCCCTTGATTGCGGCGGCCAAAAATGCCAATAAATACACGTTTAGTTTTCATTTGTCTGGTTTCTTTCTACGATCCACTTCTCGATTTGGGCGATTTTGGCTTGAATTTTTTCGATTTGCCCGTTTACAAAGTTCTCGCTATATTTCGTATCGCAAAAGCCGTTGCCTCGAGCCACATAGTCGGGACTTTCCAAATCATCAAACAACTCCCAATAATTTTGGAGCAACTCTTTCTGTTTTTGCAACTCCCGTTTCAGGTCGGCGGTGTCGGCATAGAGGAAGCCCTCTTTGTCCTGCCATTGATAATACTTCTTCATTCTTTAATACTCATCGTTTTGAACCACTTGTTGCGATAATATATAATGTATGTATGGCAGTACCATCGTCAACTTCAACCCCCAATTGGTTTGAAAATAATAGTAACAATTCGCCACAGCATTCTCTTTCGCTGCCAAACTTTCTTTAGAATACAGAATTAAAAAATCTTTCAAATCAAGATAAATGTCGCACAATAATTCTGATAAAGAAACAGGCATAGATTCCGTATTCCCTGAAACGAAATCAACGGCAGTAAAATAGTCTTTGCTATCGAAGTACCGGGACAGTTGGTAGCGCAATGTTTCATATTCTTCTTCTGTAACGAAGCGTTCATTTGCCTCTTCATCATCCACCTCAATAGCGGAGAGCAGGCTCCCTTTCAGATACAAGGCCGTCAGGATTTTCTGCAAGAAGCCAAAAACTTCCGTTTGTTCCTGATTGTCAATTTTATCAATAAACCGGCAAAATTCTGCTGCCACTGCAATCACTTCCAAAACAGTTTTGGATTGCACCATTTCTTCATTCGATAGACTTTCCATTACTAAAAAAAAAGGCCATCTTAAAAAGACAGCCTAAAATTTATCATCAACAAAAATTATTTCCCATAAACGCATTCAAAAGCGATGGAGGATTCTTCTGTAGAATCTTTTACACTCAATGATTCACACTCTTTTTTGCTATAATCCTTAACGGCCTCATATTCCTCAACAATCGTGGTATCCAACCCCGCCGGATTATAAGTTTTTTTACAAACACAATTTTTGTGGCAAGAAGAAAAAGCGACAACAAATGCTGCCAATAAACAAATACTTAATACTTTTTTCATTTTTATATAATTTAATTGTTCTTAATCCAATTTACAAGTAATGGTGCGAAGAACGCCGTCGCTATCTGCATAGCTCCCGTTATATTCTTCACAACTTTTGGCAGACATTCTGCCCATTTCGCTCACCTTACTCTCGTTGACCGTAACTGTTTGATAAGTGGTAGTACAAACACATTCACGGCTACAAGCAGAAAATAAGATACCTATGGCAAGAGACAGCGAGCAGATAAAAAAACACTTTTTCATAACTTTCTTATTATTAGTTTAGAAAAAACGGGCAAAGATACAAATATTATTCTAATATTTCCTCTTTTTCTTCAAAATCTTTACTATTTTCATCTTCCTCCATCCTTCGCACCTCATTATAGCAGTGTCGGCAGAGGGGTTCATAGCTATCTTTTTCTCCTAAAAGAACCTGTTTTTTATTGGCCACCAGACGATGGGAATATTGTGCCAAATCCCCGCATTTCACACAAATTGCGTGCGTTTTGGTAACATATTCCGCCACGGCCATCAACTGCGGCATTGAGGCAAACGGCTTCCCTGTGTAATCCATATCCAAACCTGCCACAATAACGCGAATGCCATTATCAGCCAACTTATTACAAACATCGACAATGCCTTCATCAAAAAATTGCACTTCATCAATACCCACAACCTCTACTGTATCCAAGTTCACATAGATCAAAATCTCGGCAGAGTTGTGTACGGGAGTGGAAATCATGGATGTGGAATCGTGCGAAACCACCTCTTCCTCAGCATAGCGCACATCAATTGCAGGTTTGAACAATTCTATTTTCTGATTGGCAAAATTGGCACGACGAATACGCCGCAATAATTCTTCCGTTTTCCCCGAAAACATAGAACCGCAAACCACTTCTATCCACCCCCGATTGATATTTCTATTTGCTTTATTTTCTAAGAACATTTTTTTGTAATGACTTTAAAAAAATAATTGTATTTTTGAAGGCTTTTTGAAAGTGCAAATTTATAAAAACTTTATGACCTTTAACCATTAACTTATGAATAGTTTTGAACAAAACGAAAAAATCCGTCAGGAGTTAGCACAAACCATTAAAAACTTGCAAATTATTGTTAATAGAAACGAACCTTTTTCAACCATTGAGAAGGATATTCTTTTGCAATGTCTGCGCAATTTATATCTGTTAACGCTTCAATATCATCCGCAAAATAAGATTCATTTCGAAGGCGAAATGACTTCTTCTGACAAAAAAAATGATTTTTCAGACCTGAATCATACTGAGAAAGAAGAGAAAGCAAAAACACCTGACGAAGTTCCCCACCTCCAAGAGGATATTGTGGTAGAAGAACCTTTGTTTGATGATTTTTTATCTGAAGAGACTTCTGCGGAAAAAATAGAGGAAGAAAAAATAGAACAAAGTGCGGAACTTTCCACAGAAGAAACGCCAGCCACGGCAAAAGAAGAGGAGCCTTCCGAATCTTCCACTCCCACCGCAGAATCTATTGAAAACCCTGAGGATATCATTGATTTCTTAGCTCCCCAAACCACCGTTAAAGAAGAGCCAGCCCCTTCCGACATCAGCAAAGAGGAAAAAGAACAAAAAAACGTTTCCACCCCTGAAAAAAATACGGCTGCTGATGCAAAACCCGCCCTTCTGTTTGGGGAAGAAGAGTTGCAGAAAGCGACCCAACCGGCAGCAAAACGCTCCCTCAACGATTTGCTCAACGAACAGAAAAAAGATAACTCTATCGCCAATAAATTTCGCCAATCCAGAGTTGAAGACTTATCCAAAGCCATTTCATTAAACGACAAATTTCTGTTTATCAAAGAATTATTCCAAAACAAGGGAGGCGATTTCAGCAATGCCATTCAAACCCTGAACAAGTGCGAAACTATGGAAGATGCCATGGACGAAATAGAACTGCTCATCAAATATTATGGATGGGACACTTCCGCTGAATCATACCTTTCGTTCTGTGATTTAGTCAAAAGAAAATTCCAATAATCTGATGAAAAAAACACTGTCTCTACTTTGTTTACTAATTCTGTGCTGGGGGACAATAAAGGCACAGAACAACGACAATATTCCTCTTCCTAAAAGTTTTCAAGAGAAGCAGACAGCTTCTCGGGAAGCGAAAGTGCATTTTCTTGCGGGGGGGTATTTCGGATTTCAAATCGGGGGCAATACCGCCGTAGAAGTCAACCCGCACATTGGCATATTACCATGGGATTTTTTGTGCGTAGGAATCGGCGGAACCTACATGTTTTCTTATACCAATAGCTATTTGGGCGAACAGAAATCACATGTTTTTGGCGCCAATGGCTTTATTGAAGGACTTATTTGGAAACAGCGCATCATCGCCCATGTGGAATATGAATATTTGAACTTTCCCTCATACGACGACACCCGCCTTCACTCACATGGGATTCTTATAGGACCGGGATACAACCAATTCATTTCCGATAAAATATCTTGTTACGTGTTATTTCTTTTCCCTGTATGGTCCACTATGGATGTCTATTCCATTCCTATCATTCGTTTAGGAATTAATGTTAAGTTTTAAAATGCACAAAACAGAGTACTTTTTATCACGCCGCCTGCTGCATTCACGAGACAACCAATCTACGCGCCCCATTGTCAATTTAGCGGTTGTATCTATAACTATTTGTCTTATAATTATTACCGCAGCCATAGCTATCACCACCGGCTACCGTCATACCATTGAACAAAAAGTGATTGATATGGGGTCGCATATCCGTATTTCCAACTACGACATGAACTATACCTACGACCCCAAGCCTATCAGCCGGAAGGAGCCATTTTTTCAGGAACTCCGTTCCAATAAAAATGTGGCCGTTGTCCAATATTTCTCCACCAAAGTAGGAATCATCAAGACAGAGGATCAGGTGGAAGGAGTTGTTTTCAAAGGAATCGATTCCTCTTTTTCGTGGGGACATTTTCAAAAAAATATCACGAACGGGAAGCCGATAGATGTCAGTACTGCGGAACCCGCTTCTGGCATACTTCTCTCCAGCGCCATCGCCAAGAAGTTACAATTATCCATTGGGGATGGAGTCTATGCCTATTTTGTGCAAGACCCTCCGATGCAAAGGAAATTTATCGTGGAAGGCATCTACGAGACAGGGCTTCCTGAGTACGATGAAAAGTTCATTCTTTGTGATTTGCGGCACATCCAAAAACTAAACGGCTGGGATGGGCAACAAGTAGGCGGGGTCGAAATCCTGATCAATGATTACTCCCAAATAGATGAGATGGGAGAATATGTCAATTCCCACATCGGCTACCAACTCAAAGCGGAGACCATCAAGCAAATATATCCGGCTATTTTCCAATGGACGGCACTGTTTAACACCAATGCGGCGGTTCTGCTGTGCATCACCATTCTCATTTGCGCAGTTTCGCTGATATCCACTTTTTTTATCATCATTTTGGAACAAACCTCCACCATTGGCATTCTCAAAACAATGGGACTCTCTACCCCACGCGTGCGGAATGTTTTTCTGTTGATTGGTGGGAGGATTGTTCTTCGCGGAATGTTGTTAGGCAACATTATCGGAATAGCCATCTGTTTGGCACAGCAATATTTTCACTTTATCAAATTAGATCCCACCTCCTACTATGTGGCGTATGTTCCCATCGGTATTCCTGTTCCCTTATTATTGCTTGTAAACTTGGGCGTACTTCTCATTTGTCTTTTAGCCCTTCTCATCCCCTCTGCTTACATATCCAAGCGCATCACAACCATTTCGGCCATCCGATTCGAGTAATCCTTTCGCCATATTTCAATTATTACATCTAAAATGCGTAATTTTGCACGCTTATTTTTATTTTGATTCATGGAAAAGACAATATATATTGACCAAGCCATCGTGGTTGGTATTTACGGGAAGAACAATCGCAATATTGACTTATTGCGCAATATTTATTCCAAGCTGAAGATCGTAGCTCGCGGGAATGAGTTAAAGATAATGGGAGCCGATGAAGAAGTAGCATTGTTTGAGTCCCGTTTTCAGTTATTATGTGCTCATTATGAGCATTTTGAAAGATTAACAGAAACCGATATCCTCAATATTACCGCCAGCGAAGATGAACATTTCTATCTTTTGGACAGCAGCAAAGCCGGCGAGGATATCATTTTATACGGACGCGAAGGCAAAGTCATCAAGGCCATCACTCCCAATCAGAAACGGTTGGTGGAGTGTTTGTCTCAAAACGACATGGTATTTGCCATCGGCCCAGCGGGGACCGGCAAAACCTATACTTCTGTGGCTTTGGCAGTTAGAGCACTGAAAAACAAACAAATACGCCGAATAATTTTAACCCGGCCCGCTGTAGAAGCGGGAGAAAATCTGGGGTTCCTCCCCGGCGACTTGCGAGATAAGTTAGACCCCTACCTCCAACCCTTGTATGATGCCCTTCGTGATATGATGCCAATGCAAAAACTGCTCTCCTACATGGAAGACAAAACCATTGAAATTGCACCGTTAGCCTTTATGCGCGGACGCACTTTAGACAACGCTTACGTGATTTTGGATGAAGCTCAAAATGCCACCGAAAGCCAATTAAAGATGTTTTTGACAAGAATGGGGAAAAATGCCAAATTCTTTATCACTGGCGACATCACCCAAATCGACCTTCCTAAAAACCAATCATCCGGACTTATACAAGCCAGCAAAATCTTAAAAGATATCAAAGGAATCAAATTTATTTTTTTGGATAACAAAGATGTGGTGAGACACCACTTGGTAACCAAGATTATTCAATCGTATGAAAAATGGGAAAACAATCCTGAAAATAAATCAACAAATAAGAATAATTTTAAATAAAAATCGTTATTTTTGCAGTTTTATTTTAATACATATAATAATACCTTGAAACACAACAATATACTCAAATTTATACAGTTATTCCTACTTTTTTCGATTATTGTTGGAATCAATTCGGGTTGCTCTACCCGAAAAAATACGCCAACCAATCGTGCTTGGCATAATATGACTTCCCGTTTTAATGTGAATTTCAATGGGAAAGAAGCCTTAAAACAAGGAGAAGAAGAATACAAAAAACTATGTAAGGATAACTATATCAATACATTACCAATCTATTACTATCCTCCTAAAGAAGAAATCACTTCCATCTATCCTACTATGGACAGAGTGATTGCCAAAGCCTCCAAATCTATTTACAAACACTCTATGTTTTTCAAGGGAAAAGAGTATGTAAAGCCCATTGACGATGCCTATCTGATGATGGGGAAGGCCTATTTTTATAAGCAAGACTACATTCAAGCCCAGCGCATTTTCAGCTATATCGTCTCCACCCATAAAAATGGGAATTGTATAGAAGAAGCCATGGTTTGGAACGCCCGTTGCGCGATGCAGCAGAACTATTTTGTACGTGCGGATGAGATTATCAATGAGGCCAAATATTATATTCAGAACAAAAAATCGAAAAAGTTAAATGTGCTGTATGCTGCAGCAGGCGCTGAATATCAAATGCGTGCCCCCGATGGTGAAACAGAAACTGCCATCAACTACTTGGATGACATTTTAAAAAATCATCCTAAAAAGGATTTGCGGGCCCGCACCTATTTCATTTTAGGGCAGCTATACGAAAAAATGGAACAACCTCGCGAAGCCAAGGATTATTTTCTGCTTGCCATCAAGAAAAGCACTTCTTATGAAATGGAATTCAATGCACGCATGCACCTTGCCGCCAACTATGATGGGACTCCTGCCAGCAAAGAGCAGATATTAAAGGAGTTGAATAAGATGCTGAAAGAAGAAAAGAATCTTGACTTCAAAGACCAGATTTATTATGCGATGTCGGAAATTGATCGGATAGATGACGACACGACTGCACGCATTAAGAATCTGGCCAAATCTGTCGCAGCCTACCAAAACAATGATTACCAACGCACTTATTCTTCGCTACAGTTAGCGGATTTGTATATGGATAAGGAACAATATCCTCAGGCGAAAGCCTACTACGATACTGCCACACTATCTCTTCCTAAAAATTATCCGAATTACGATGCCATCATGAAAAAAGCGGAAATCCTTACCGATTTGGTGGATAATTTGCAGTGTGTGGTGGTAGAAGACAGTCTGCAGCGCATTGCCAAGATGAGCGAGAAAGACCGTAACCGCTGGGTGCAAAATAAAATTGCGGAATATAAAAGAGAAAAAGAACGGCAGAAAAGAGAAGAAGAAGCGGTCAATGCAGCTTTACAAAATTCATTGGGCTATGCCAATATAAACTCCAATCTCAACAATAATAACTCGGGAAAATGGTATTTTTATAACTCCACCTTAATGTCGGCAGGCAAAACCGAATTCTTGCGCAGATGGGGGGCACGAAAATTGGAAGACAATTGGCGGATAAGCAACAAACAGCAAATTTCTTTTGATGATCTGGCAGCATTGAACGACCCTAATGCGGCTTCAGCAGATACTTCCGAATATGATGAAGACGGCAACCTGATTGTTAAAAGAGAGACTGACCCTGAAAAAGAGCGTTATTATACCCAAGATTTACCCTTGACGCCTGGCGCCATTGACACCTCCAACGAAAAGATTGCCAATGCTCTTTATCAAGCAGCCATCATCTATTTGGATTTGTTGAACGACAGAAAGCGGGGATGTGAAACCTTAGAAAAGTTCTACGAACGCTTCCCTGACCATGACCTTACCCCGTCGGCACTATACTTGCTATATCGCAACTACCCCTACTTCGCAAAAGCGAAAGCAGAAACTCCCAAAAACATCATTCTCACCAAGTACGCTGATACCGACTATGCCCGACTAATCAACGAGCCCGACTACTATGCCAAGTTAGCTGCCAAGAACAAGGAAATGGAGACCAAATATGAAGTGGTGTATGCTGATTTTGCCAACAAACAATGGAAAAAAGTGATTACCGCCGCCGAAGAGGCCATCCCATTATGCAACAACGAAGAGCTGAAATCGAAATATGCCTATCTTCGCGCCGTCGCTATCGGACAGGTAAAAGGAGAGAAAGAGTTAATCAGTGCCTTGCAATCCATTATTGCAGACTATGCCAAATATGATGTGGCTGAATTGGCCCGCATCTACTTGTCGAACTTCAATGCTCCCGAAGTAGCACCTGCAGAAACGGCACAAAATGAACAAAATACTGACGAAAAAGAAGCTCAAAAGCAATCTGCCGAAGCAGCAAAAGAGAATCCTTTTGCGTTTGCTCCGGATGATTGGCACTACATTTCTTTAATTGTAAATGTTCATAAATGCAATGTGCAGAACCTGAAAACACTCATATCAGATTTCAACAAAGAATATTATAGTTTACAAAAGCTTACCCTAAACAGTTTTTACATCAATCAAGATGAGCAAATCGTTAGCATTGCCCGCTTTAGGGGAAAGGATGCAGCGATGGATTATTATCATGCTATCCAAAATAACGATAAGTTTAAAGCTGATATTCTTGCCAAAAATATCACGGTCTATCCGATGAGTTCTGCTAATTATGGCACTTTTTATAAGCAAAAGGATAGCCGAAACGCATACGAAGAATTTTTCAATACGTATTATTTAAATAAATAACTTAAACCATGGTAAAAATGAACGAAGTAGTTGGAAATCCTCAATTTAATGTCATTGCTGCAGGCACAACCATCGAAGGGAATATCGTTACCAATACGAGCTGCCGTATTGATGGCGCTATCAAAGGCAATGTAAAATGCAACGACCAAGTAGTAATTGGTGCAAATGGTTCTTTAGAAGGTGATATTCAATGTGATAGCATTGAGATTGCCGGACGAGTTAAAGCCAACATCACAGCCAAAGATATGATTTCTTTGCGTGCTACCGCAGTTCTGGCGGGAGACATTGTTTCTTCCAAATTAGCCATTGAACCGGGGGCTAATTTCATCGGAAACTGCCGTATCCAGAATGGCAAGGGTGGTGCCCCTATTATTCCACAGAATAACGGTCCTGAAAAAAAATAGATGAAGGAAAAGAAAAATTGGAGTAGCGGCGCAAGTTACTCTGGTATGGCTTTTCAAATGGGAATAATTATCGCGGGTGGAACGTATGGAGGAGTAAAGTTAGACGACTGGTTAAACTTATCGCCTGTTTTTGTTATTATTTGCGCTTTAGCCTCTATCGCTTTGGCAATGTATGTTATGATTCACAATTTATCGCAGAAAAAAAAGTAATTCACCATGGCTCAGAAAATTAAAATCTCAAAATATGCATTTCGGCTATTGGTATTCTCTATCATTATGACTATTGCCGTAGTTCTCATGCAAATATTGCTCCCGCAATACGCCTCCCCTGCCCTTCCTTTCATTATCATCTTTTTTTTCTTTATTACCCTTTTCACGCTTTATGTTGTTTTGCGCGATGAGAGCCAACGCGAAGCCAGAAAATTTGTTTCAGGATACGTACTCTCCCGTACCGTCAAATTCATGTCCTGCCTGCTGTTCCTTCTGCTTTATCTTATTTTCAACAAAGAAGACAAATGGAATTTCGCGATTGCTTTCCTGATAATTTATTTCCTCTATGCAGGGTTTGAACTCTATATTATCAAGAAAGAGAATGCAAAGTACGACCGCAAATAAAATTCAGCTGATTCTTTCCACTCTCCCGACCAAACCGGGAGTTTATCGCTTTTTTGACGAAAAAGGAACGATTATTTATGTGGGAAAAGCGAAAAATCTGAAACGCCGTGTCTCCTCCTATTTTAATAAAAATCACGACTCTGCAAAAGTCCGACTGATGGTTTCCAAAATTCGCGACATCCAAACCACGATTGTGGATTCCGAATGGGAGGCTTTATTATTGGAAAACAGCATGATAAAGGAATATAAACCCCGCTACAATATCATGCTGAAAGATGACAAAACCTACCCTTGGATTGCCGTTACCAAAGAAGACTATCCCCGCGTTTTCGCTACCCGCCAACCCGACAGGGCACACCAAGACGTTTTCGGTCCCTACGCCTCAGTCAAATATATGAATGCCCTGCTCAACACGATTACCGAAATTTTTCCCATAAGAAGCTGCACCCTACTCCACAAATCCTCCCGCCCCTGTTTGAAATATCAATTGAAGAAATGCCCTGCCCCTTGCACCGATTATATCAGC
>JAEEGL016292035.1_pt1 | contig 20862 bp, 20 predicted proteins | sample 9134231 | NCBI WGS metagenome assembly JAEEGL01 (sample SAMN16246548, study PRJNA631951) | gut metagenome | biome: gut microbiome; feature: rumen; material: fiber-attached | host: Bos | place: Iran: Karaj | collected 2018-10
GTCGAAGGAAGGCATCATGAACACTTTTCTTGTAGTAAAATATGCCATAAGTTTTTCTCCATATGGCATTATTTTAACAAAAATGGTTATTTCAGTATGAAAAAGGGACTGTTCTTAAATTTTAGGTTTTCGAACAGCCCCTATTTTTATAAACACATACTTTAAAAATTTATGTTTATTTTATGCTAGGATTATGTTTACTTTATGCTTGAGAAAATATAATTGAAATATAAGTAAAAAATAATATAATTTCGGATACAAAACGACCCAAAAATAGGTTAGTATAAGCTCCATAATAATTAACGCACTAAATTTGCTTATACTACACTCTCTTTTCGTAGGCATCTATTTTCCCTTAGATGCCTACTTCCCATTTATAAAGGTGGTGAAATTCTATATAAAGAGATTGAGTTTTGTATAATACTTTTTTCTTGCCTAAGTGTATTTACTTTGTTATAATACTTCTTGCAAATAAATTTATATATTATATAAAGTGTAAAGGAGAATAACGATGAGTTACACAAAAGAATTACTTGAAAAAGATAAAGTAAAGTTTGTATTTGATGTAGATTCTAAGGATTGGGCTGATGCTCAAGATAGAGCTTACAACAAGATTAAAGGAAAATGTAAGATTGAAGGATTCCGTCCAGGACATGCACCAAGAAAGATGGTTGAAAAGGTTTATGGCGTTGGAGTTATATATGATGAAGCTTTAGATGATATTATGCAAAAAGAATATGAAAAAGCTATGGATGCTGAAAAGGAAGTATTCCCAGTTGATTCTCCAGAAGTTTCAATTGATGCTATTTCAGATTCAACATTAAAGTTCACATGCACAGTACAATGCAAACCAACAGTTACATTAGGTGCTTACACAGGACTTGAATTTAAGAAAGATAAGACAACAGTTAAGGCTGAAGAAGTTAAGGCTGAAGTAGATAAGGCTATTGAACAAGCTGGTGCTTGGGAAAACGTTACAGATAGAGCTTGTGCTAATGGAGATAAGGTTATTATCGATTATTCAGGTGCTATCGATGGCGTTAAGTTCCAAGGTGGTACAGCTGAAAAGCAACCTCTTGAATTAGGTGCTGGCCAATTCATCCCAGGATTCGAAGATGGTGTTGTTGGTATGAACATCAACGATACAAAGGATATCGAAGTTACTTTCCCAGAAGATTATGGTGCTAAGGAACTTGCTGGTAAGAAGGCTGTATTTACAATCGTTCTACATGAAATCTCTCATAAGGTTTTACCAAAGTATGATGATGAATTTGTTAAGGACGTTTCAGAATTCAATACAGTTGCTGAATACGAAGCAGATATTAAGGAAAACCTAAAGAAAGAAAAGGAAAAGGCTGCTGAAGAAAAGCTTGAAAACGATATGATCGCTAAGATCGCTGAAGGATGTACAGTAGATATCCCAGAAGCAATGATTAAGAGACAAGCTGAAGAAATGGTTAAGGAATTTGAATATAGCTTAATGTACAGAGGTATGAAGGCTGAAGATTATTACAAGTTCATGAACACATCAAAGGAAAAACTAGCTGAACAATACAAAGATACAGCAAAGAAGAACGTTCTATATAGATTAGTTGTTGAAGCAATTATGAAGAAGGTAGAAGTTCCAGTATCTGATGAAGATGTAGAAAACACAATCGCAGATATGGCTAAAAACGCTAAGATGGAAGTTGAAGATTTCAAGAAGAATGTAAATGAAGAATACAGAAATTACATCCGTAATGATATCGCAACAACAAAGTTATTTGAATACTTAAAGAACAACAATACAATTAAATAAATTTTAAGTTTTAAATAGATATTTTGGCGTCATTTTAGAGAAATCTCTAATGGCGCCTTTATGTATATTATTAGGAGGATAAGGAAATGGAAAAGAATAGTACATTAATACCATACGTTGTTGAAAAAACAAGTGCTGGTGAAAGATCATATGATTTATATTCAAGATTACTAGAAGATAGAATTATCTTCTTATCTGGAGAAATTGATGATGCTATGGCAAATACAATCGTAGCTCAACTTTTATATCTAGAAAGTAAAGATTCAGACAAGGATATCGTATTATATATCAATTCTCCTGGTGGATCTGTATCTGCAGGTATGGCAATCTACGATACAATGAATTTCATTAAATGTGATGTATCTACAGTTTGCATTGGTCTTGCTGCTTCTATGGCTGCATTCCTATTATCTAGCGGTACAAAGGGAAAGAGATTTGCTTTACCAAACAGTGAAGTTATGATTCATCAACCATTAGGTGGTGCTCAAGGTCAAGCGTCAGATATTGTTATTACAGCAAATCATATTCAAAAAACAAAAGAAAAGATGACAAGAATCTTATCAGAAAATTGTAATCAACCATACGATAAGGTATTAGCTGATACAGATAGGGATAATTTCTTATCTGCAGATGAAGCTTTAGCTTATGGTTTAATTGATAAGGTTTATACAAAGAGAGGTTAAATTTGTCAGATTTATTAAAAGAAAAAAGATGTTCATTCTGTGGTAAATCAGAAAGTGAAGTAAATAGAATGTTCCAAAATAGTGCAAACGATCTTTGCATTTGTGATTCTTGTGTTAAATTCTGTGCTGACATGATTAAAGCAGACGAATTAGACATGGAAGAAGATAAAAAGAAAGATGGTTTACAATTATTAAAGCCAAAGGAAATTAAAGAAAAATTAGACGAATATATCGTTGGTCAGGACGAAGCTAAGAAAGTTTTATCTGTAGCTGTATATAATCACTATAAGAGAATCAATAGTAAGTCAGACGACGGTGTAGATTTAGATAAATCTAATATCCTTGTTTTAGGACCTACAGGCTGTGGTAAAACATTACTTGCTAAGACATTAGCAAAGATATTAAACGTTCCATTTGCTATTGCTGATGCTACTACAATTACAGAAGCAGGTTATGTAGGTGATGATGTAGAAAATATTCTTCTAAAATTAATACAAGCTGCTGATGGTGATGTAAAGAGAGCTGAACTTGGTATTGTCTATGTCGATGAAATCGACAAGATTGCTAAGAAAGGAGAGAATACATCTATTACACGTGATGTAGGTGGCGAAGGTGTTCAACAAGCTTTATTAAAGATTATTGAATCTACTACAGCTTCAGTTCCACCACAAGGCGGAAGAAAGCATCCACAACAAGAATGCATTCAAATCAATACAACTAATATCTTATTCATCTGTGCTGGTGCATTTGTAGGCATTGATAAGATTATAGATAATAGAGCTCATGGTCATTCAATGGGATTTGGAGCTACTTTAGCCTCAAATGAGCCTGCTAATTACTCTAAGTTAATCTCAGAGATTACTCCAGAGGATTTAATCAATTTCGGCTTAATTCCAGAGTTCGTTGGAAGACTTCCAATTGTAGTAGGTGTTGATGCGTTGTCTGAGGAAGCTTTAATAAGCATTTTAACACAACCAAAGAACGCTACAATAAAGCAATATAAGAAGTTATTTAAGATGGATGGCGTAGATGTTGAATTTGATGACGATGCCTTAAGAGAGGTTGCAAAACAAGCCATTAAATTAAACACTGGCGCAAGAGGTTTAAGATCAATTTTGGAAGGCATTATGCTTAATCTAATGTATGATATTCCATCTGATGATTCTATTGAAAAAATACACATCACAAAGGATGTAATTTTAAAGAAAAATAAGCCTGAAATTACTAAAAAATCAGCCTAGAAAAATTGTGATAATTTGGTCCTGGAATTACAAGTTCCAGGACTATTTTTTTTACTGTCACACTTTGCTCTATAATTAATTAAATTAGATAAATCTAATTTGTTTTGTCACAGTTTGGTATTTTTAATACTTTATGTTATACTACTTTTGTTGAGGTAAAAATGGAAATTAAACAAGCAGTTTTTGTAACAAGTATAGGACAACTTTCTCAGATGAAAGACTTTGGAAAACCAGAGATTGCAATTGCTGGAAAATCTAATGTTGGAAAGTCATCATTTATTAATTTTATTGCGAATAACAAATCACTTGCAAAAACGTCTTCAACACCAGGTAGAACAAGACTAATTAATTACTTTGAATTAAATAAATCATTTATGCTTGTTGATCTTCCAGGATATGGATTTGCTAAAGTAGGCGGAGAGGATAAAGATTCATGGGATAAGTTGATTGGTTCTTACTTAACAACATCTTTGGAACTTGCTGGAGTAGCACTTTTAGTAGATATTAGACATGATCCATCTCCTTTAGATTTACATATGGCAGCATATTTAGAGCATTACGGAAAGCCATACTTTATTATTGCTACAAAATCAGATAAGTTATCTAGAGCTCAAATGAACAAGCAATTAGATATTATATCTAAAGCTTTCAATAAAGATAAATCAGAGATTTTTCCAACTTCATCTTTGAATAAAACAGGGAAGGAACTAGTTCTTGAAAAAATCGAAACTCTAATTAATAATTTTAATAAAAATCGCGAAGTATAATAATACATGCGTAATAATTTGCGGATATGTTTAATTACGTGCATTCTTGATGCGCGTATTTTTTTGCATGTACATGTTGATTTTGCGTATGCCTATATGTACGCATTAAAAGACTAACTAATAGATATTTAAAATACATATCAATAATTTCTATATGCGTAATTTATCATTACATATTCTTGATTTTAATATTTGTGCGCCTGATTCTTGATCAAGATATTATTAAAATCTTCCGCGTGAATTTGTTTCGATAATACTTAGCGTGTTGTTCGTTCAGATAATATTTAAATTATATTGCGCAAAGTTAGATCAAGATAAAAATTATAATTGCGTTTGTAATCGCGCTTAACATAAAATAGAGGCATGAAGGTTTTTGCAATTAGTGATCCGCATTTATCTTTCACTGTAAATAAACCAATGACAATTTTTGGTGAACACTGGAATAATTATTGGGATATTATCTGTGAGGATTGGAAAAAGAAAGTAACTAAGGACGATATAGTTCTTGTTGCTGGGGATATTTCATGGGGAAATAACTTTGAAGAATCTAAAGCAGACATTGATGCATTGGCTGCATTGCCAGGAACGATTGTTATCGGCAAAGGCAATCATGATTATTGGTGGTCATCAATGGCTAAGATGAAAGCTTGGCTTCCAAAAAATATTATCCCACTTTATAATAATTGCTTGCGTTTTAATGACGTGCTTGTGTGCGGAACAAGACTTTGGAACGTTTACCCAAATGCCACTGAAGAAGATAAGAGAATTTTGCAAAAGCATGAAATACCAAGATTGAATTTGTCTATAGAAGCAATGGAGAAGGAAAGAAAGGAAGGAGATAGGGTAATTTGTATGCTTCATTTTCCACCATTCGATTTATCTTACCAAGAAAACGAATTCACAAAACTATTTGAAGAGCATAAAATCGATAAGGTTGTTTATGGTCATTTGCACGGTGATGTTTGTAAAACATTCCCATACAAAAACATCAACGGAATAGATTACTATTTAACAGCTTGCGATCAAGTGGATCACCACTTAGTTACAATTTACGAATAATAAACTTTTGGAAAAATATTTTTCAATCAACTCTGAAAAGGGTTGATTTTTTTTACGTTATTCTATAGAATAAAACCATATCTTCCACTTTTCTCCACCAATTGGAAAAACCAGAAAAAATAATTCTATTGTGGAAATGTGGATAACTGTGTGGATAACTCAGCAAGTAGGGGTTAAACCACTAGATTATCGACACATAAGGCGAAAAAATGGCAAATTTAAAATTTTTGAAAAAATGGTGGAAAAAAATGGAAAATAATATTGACAGTTGCGAAAATCTTTATTATAATGAATGTGACGATAAATAAGGAGGGGTTGATATGAGCGAGTTTAGATTCTCAGGTTCTGTAGAGTTAACAGCTGACGATAAGAATCGTTTTAGATTTCCAGCGAAGTACAGAGAATGTTATGCATCTACAACTGATGAAGTTTCAGAAGTTTATATTTTAAAGACACTAAATTCCAAATTCTTAACAATTCTTCCAAAGAGTGTAGCAGATAAGTTAATCGATCAATTACAAAGCAAGATGGTATTAACAGAAACTCGCGAGTCTAAGATTGCAAGATATTATTTATCTAGAATTGAAGCTAGCAAAGTAGATACACAAGGTAGATTTATCATCTCTTCTAAACAAATGGGAGATTTACATATTGGTAAAGAGATATTGATGATCGGCGCTGGTTCTCAAATCCAAGTTTGGAACAAAGCTGATTATGAAGCAGATTGCCTAGAACTTGAAGAACAATGGTTAAAGGATGAGGCAGATGCTGAAAGAACAGGTCTTGATGACATCGTTATAGGTTTATAATATGGAATTCAAACATGTCCCTGTAATGCTTAATGAATGTATCGAGGGATTAAATATTAAGCCTAATGGAATATATCTCGATGGAACTCTTGGAGGCGGTGGCCATTCAAGTGAAATAGTAAAAAGATTAACAACAGGTAAATTGATAGCAGTTGATAAAGATGAACAAGCATTAGCTGCTGCTAGCAAAAGACTTGAAGAATATAGCGATAAGATAATCTATATACATGATGATTTTAAAAATTCGCTATCGCACCTTGAAAAATACAATATAGATAAGATTGATGGAGTGCTTTTAGATTTAGGAGTTTCTTCATATCAATTAGATAACAGTGAAAGAGGTTTTTCTTATAATGCAGATGCGCCTCTTGATATGAGAATGGATCAATCTCAAACATTATCTGCTTACGATGTAGTAAATACTTATTCAGAAAAAGAACTAGCAGATGTTATCTATAAATATGGTGAGGACAAATTATCTAGAAGAATCGCCTTTAACATTGTTAAAGAAAGAGAAAAAGCTCCAATTAAAACAACACTTCAACTTGCAGATATAGTATTAAATTCATATCCTGCAAAATTAAGATGGAAAGGTGGTAATCCTTGTAAGAGAACTTTCCAAGCAATAAGAATTGAAGTAAATGGTGAACTTAGAGGTTTATCTGAAGCGTTAGAAGAATTTGCTTTAAGATTAAATGTTGGCGGTAGGCTATGTGTTATAACATTCCACTCGCTAGAAGATAGAATCGCTAAACAAACTTTCCAATATTTAGAAAAAGATTGTATCTGTCCACCAAATCAACCTATCTGTACATGTAACAAGAGAAAGGAAGTAGAAATTATAACAAGACATCCAATTCTTCCTTCAGAAGAAGAATTAGAAAATAACAGTAGATCTCAAAGCGCAAAGCTAAGAATCGTAGAAAGAGTATAAAAGGAGGGTTAGAATATGTACGAATCAACAACAATTGATAGAGTTCAAAGAAGAGAAACATCAGTTCCTCAATACAATTCATATTCAGCATATTCTGGTAGAGTATCTAATTACTCAGAAGTTCCAAACTATACTCCTAATATTAGATCTACATATCAAGTGCCAAATGATATTTATATGCAAGCACCAGTTAGCGATAATGTAGCTCCTGTTAACAACTATGAAGCTCAATATATGAATCAACAAGTTAATTCATATCAACAAGCACCTTCATATCAACAAGCTCAAAATTATCAAACATATGCTAACAATGCTACATATGCAGAACCAACATTTAATGCTGGATATCAAGCACCTACATATAATTATGCAAATACTTATCAACCAACATATACAACAGGATATCAAGCTCAAAACTATTACGCTCAAGCACAAAATAACGTAGCTTCATATCAATATTCTTCAATGGATCAAGCTGTTTATGCTCCTGAGTATGAAAAGGTTGCTCCACAAAAGAGTAGATCAAAGAATAAGATGACAAAGTTACTTATCGCAGTTTACTTCTTTATTATTGCTGTATGCGCAACTTTAATTATCGTAAACGTTGTTGCTGCTACAGGTGCTACAGAAGTATCCGCTGCTACTGCTGCTACTGCTGCATATTCAGCTGATACAGTTTACTATACTGTAGATCAAAATGGTAATTCTGAAGTATTAGAAAAAACAGCTAAGGTTGTTGATTATGAATATGATACAACAACAAACTGGTTTGATGGTTTATGCGATAAAGTTGGAGAAATCTTTGGTTAATTAATTAAGAAGAATAGTATTAAATGTCCGAGATTTGATACTAAAAAGTAGATTAGAGTAAGGCTATTGGTTGGTAGAACTAATAGCTTTATTTCTTATAAATAAGGAAAATTGGGTATAAATGAATAAAAAGGCTGTAGTTTCTTTAATAGTAATCTTTACAGTAATAGCATTGATTGTTATTATCAGTTTGTTATTTATGGTTAATTCTATTACCGTTGAGGCTACATCTGATTTACATTTAACTGCTTCAGAAGAAGCTCAAATTATCGAAGATAGTAAGATTGTTTTGCATTCTAATATGTTTAGTTTGGCTGAAGATGTGGCAATGTCAAATATAGAATCATTACATCCTTATGTTAAAGTAATTTCTATTGAGAGAAAATTTCCATCAAAAGTAAGTATTAATGTTTCAAAAAGAACCCCAGAGTTTGCTATGCCTTTAACTGACGGTTCTTATGCATTATTAGATAGAGAACTAAAGGTTTTAGAGCTTGTTACTGAAGTTAAATATCCATATGTAACAATTATTTCTGGTACATTGATTGATACAGTTCAACTTGGTGCTTTCTGTAAAATCGGTTGGCTTTCAAATATTGTTACAGAGGCAGAAGGCCTTTCTTTTGTTAATGCAAGATTTGCTACTTTGATTCCAACTATTACTTTTGAAGAAGCAAGTGAAGGAAATTTAGGCAAAATATACCTACAAATAAATACAGGTGTAACTTTTGTGCTAGAAAATAACACATTAGCTTTAGGTGATTATTTCAATTACGCTTATACAAAATATATGAAACTAAATGATCTTGAAAAGTCTTCTGGATACATAATTGTTCAAAATAATCCAGATGAACAGGAAATTAATGTAATTTATTCAGAAAATTTATAATTTTTCCATATAATTTAGTAAAATTTTATAAAAAAGACTTGATTTTACCCATAGTTTAAATTATAATTTAACTATGGGTAAAGAAGTTGCTGTTTTAGATATCGGATCAGGCAAACTAGTTTTTGCTACGGGCTCCAAAAATTCTCTTGGAGTTATCTCAGTTTCTAATTTCTCATGTGTACCTTATCAAGGATATTATGAGTCTGAATTTTGTAATTTAGATGGACTTGAAGATGACGTACATAATTGCATTAAAGCTAGTGGCATTCAAAAGATGCCTAAGTGCGTTTATGTTTCAGTTCCTGTAGAATTTTCAAAAATTGAGACTAAGAGTTATTTTGTTAATTATGGAAGAGAAAAACTTGTAACTTCTTCTATGATTGATGAAATTCATAAAAGAGGAGATGTTAATAATGATCCAGAATGGGAATTAATATCTTCTGCAGCTGTTAGATATGTTCTTGATGAAGTAAAAGAAACAATTGATCCATACGGAGAGAGAGCTACAACTATTAGAGCTACGATATCTTATATGTATGTTTCAAAACAATTTATGCAATATTTTGACTTTATACTTAGTGAACTAGGAATTGAGCATACAAAGTATTTATGTTCTTCTTGGGTTGTAAGTACAAAGTTTATAGATGAAGAATCTAGAAATTATGGTGTACTAAGCTTAGATATTGGATTCGGTTCAACATCTTTAGCTCTAGTAAAGGGTGAAGGTATTATTGCTCAATATTCTGCTCCACTTGGAACTGGAAGTATTTTTAATACTTTATCTATGCAACTTGGAGTTGAATTTGAAGAAGCATTAGCTATACAAAACTCAATTAATCTTGATTTTGTATTTGCAGAAGGAGCTTTATATACTGTTAATTCGCAAAATAGAATAAAAACATACAAAGCAACAGATATTAATAATTCAATTATGCAAAGATTAGATGAGATTGTTGACTTTGTGAATACATCAATTAACCAAGAAAGCGGAGTTGTCTCTGAATCCACACCAATATATTTAACTGGCGGTGGAATTTCTGGTATAAAGGGAGCTTTATTGTATCTTGAAAAGAAATTAAAGAGAAGAGTTAAAGGTAGAGTTCCTGGAATTAATGGATTTGATAAACCATACTATACATCGTTTATTGCTTTGCTTGATGTAGCGTATGAAATAAATGAAAATCAAAGCATATGGAACAAGTTGTTCTAACATAGGAGGGTATAATATGTCAGAGAACAAAAGAGCAAAAATCCTAGTAATGGGTGTCGGCGGTGGCGGTTGTAACGCCGTTGATTCAATGATCGAAGCTGGAGTTGACAGCGCAGAATTCGTTGCAGTTAATACTGATGGCCAAGCATTAGAGGTTTCTAAAGCACCTCATAAGATTGCTATTGGTAAAACAACAACAAAAGGACTTGGAGCAGGTGCTAGACCAGACGTTGGTAAAGGCGCAGCAGAAGAGTCAAGAGATGAAATTAGAGACTATTTAAACGATGTTGATATGTTATTTATCACAGCCGGAATGGGTGGTGGTACTGGAACTGGTGCAGCTCCGGTTATTGCTCAAATGGCTAAGGAAAAGAACATTTTAACAGTTGCCGTTGTTACAAAACCTTTTGAATTTGAAGGTGCTGTAAGAATGAAGAATGCAGAATCAGGTATCGCTCAATTAAAAGAAAATGTAGATTCTATGATTGTTATTCCTAATAACAACTTATTAAAGGTTTTAGGTGACAATGTAAGCTTTATGGGCGCATTTAAGCATGCTGATACTGTACTTAGAGATGCAATTAGAGGTTTAACAGACCTTATTGCAACATCTACAAAGTTAAATCTAGACTTTGCTGATGTAAAGACAATTATGAAAGGAAAAGGAATGGCTCACTTAGCAATTGGAGAAGCTGAAGGTAAAGATAAGACAAGAAAGGCTGTTGAAACTGCTATTATGAGCAACTTACTAGATACAAATATTTCTGGTGCTACTGGCGTATTACTATATATCGTTGGTGGTAACACATTAGGATTAAAAGAAGCTAATGATGCTTCGCAACTTGTAAGAAGATGTGTATCTGCTGATGCAAACATTATCTTTGGTACAGGATTTGAAGAAAGCTTCGGAGATAAGGTTAAAGTTCTTATCGTTGCTACTGGTTTTGAAGAAAATCAACAAAGAAGCCCATTTAAGAACTATAAGAACCAATATGGTGATCATGCAATTATGGATAATTCTACATTTGCAAGTACTTACCATGTATCTCAACACATTATTGGTACAGAAGGTGCAGAGGTAGCTGCAGATAAAGATTATGAGCAACAACCTCAACAACCTCAATATAGACAACCAATCCCAGGTGGTTATCAAGCATATCCTGGATTTACAGCAAGACCTGTAAGTTATGATTCAGTTTTTGGACAAAACCAACAACAACCACAACAACCAGTTCAACCTGTACAACAAACTGTTCAACCAAGCCAACCACAGCCAACAACAAACCCACAAGGTAAGAAGACTGCTCCTTGGCTTTCAAGAATGATGAACAGAAACATCTAATAGACTAAAAAGTTTACAACAACATATATACCCAAAAGAGGGTGAGCGACTCTTAGTAGTTTCTCGCCCTTTTTTAATGAAATTTTTTAAGAAATTGTTTAGTTAAATTTGATATAAATCCTTTAGAATAGGTCAATATTGACTGACATAAATATTTAATATAAAATATTATTGTTACATATTGTGGTAGATTTGTTTTTAAACCACAAGATGTAGGAGGAAAATTGGCTACAACTACAGACTCAAAAGTTGTGTTTTTAAACAAAAGTGAGATCTCTAATGATGATTTATTCATAAGAAAGAGTATCTCTTCTATTAATTCGGACTCAAAAGTGATTATAGACGAAACTCATGTTGCTATTGTTCTTAAAGATGGCATTGCTTTAGAAACTATAAAACCTGGCGTTTATAAATTACAAGATAAGAATTCTCCATTCTCAATAGAGAAGCAAGACCCATCAAGAATTGAGTTTTTCTATATATCAAAAACAGCCAAAGTTAAAGTGCTTTGGGGAACACCTGCTTTGTTTGATATTCATGATCCAATCACAGATAATCCAGCAAAAATGGGTGCTAATGGAGAAATTGAACTTCGTGTTAAGAATCCAAGACAATTCTATTTAGAACTTGTTGGTGTTAATAAGAGATTTTCTTTAGAAGATTTAAAAGAAAGACTAAAGGGCAAAATCCTATCATATATTGAACCATGCATTCTTGAATATGTGGCAGTTAATGAAGTGCCATTAGATAGAATCGCAGAAGATAAAATGGCTATGTCTTATGAGATTAGACAATCTTTAGATAAAGCTTTGTATAGAGAATATGGATTAGAGATTTCTTCATTTTTAATTTCTAATGTCAATATCTCAGATAGATATATGGATAAGTCAAAGGCTGCAAGAACAAAACAAGATGTTTGTCCAAGATGTGGCCATATAATTATCGCAGGAAGTAAATTCTGTAATAACTGTGGAGCGAGGGTAGAATAATGGGATTATTTGTTAAAGATAAAGAAATTATAGATATCTCTCCTGCGCATGTTGCTAAAGTTATGCAAGTTAAGAAAACTTTAGATAAAAATGCAGAAAAGATTAATATGCTAATTGTTTTAGCAAAGAGTAATCATTCTATTGAACAACAATTAAAGGATTTATATATCGAAATTAAGTATTCAAATCCTGTTGTTTCAGAAGAAGTAGAGAGAATAGATAAAGAGATATCAGATAAATTGGATTCTCTAAAGCTAATCTTGTCTAGAGGAAAATTAAGAAGTGATTTAGCGCTTAATCACAATTTAAGAGATTTAAATCAATTAGTTGTTGAAAGACGCGCGAACGAATAAGGAGGCTATTTGTGGGATTCTTATCATATTTTAGATTTAAGAAATTAAAAAGAGAAGAAGTTGTAAATTCTATTATCAAACTTGAGAAAGAACAAGAAGCTATCGAAGATGGCATTGTAGAAAAGACAGCTGAAATTGAAGATCTTTTAAAGAAGGGTAAAGCTGAAAAATCTCAAGAGATAAGACTTTTATATGCAAAGAAGATAAATTACCTAAAAGCTCAAAAACAACGTGATGCACAAAGAGGTATGTATCTTGTCTATAACATCAACTTAATGAATAAGTTAAAGGATGCTATGGAAGATAAGGAATTCTATGCAAATACAGGTAAAATTCCAATTAATAAGTTACTAGGTGATCAAAAGGCACTTGCTAAGTATTTAAATAAGGCATTGAATTTAAGAGTTAAGGAAGAAGATGTATTAACAACATCTGACGATACATTTAATGAAGTTGCAATGCAATATGATTTAAATGAAACAATTTACGGTGCAGGAAAGAATGATGATCAATTACTTGCTATGTTTGAAGAGCAAGATACAGCAGAACAAGAAGAAACAATTGCTGCCGTTGAAGAAAGCGGAGAAGCAGGATTAATAGAAAAAGAATTTGAGGAGATTGACGAATAATGGGATTATTTAAAACTAAACAAGAGAAAGAAATAGAAAAGAAAATGTTGGTTAAAAAGACTATTAACCAAATGAATAAGCAAATTTCTAAACTAGAAGATCAAAAGAAAGTATATATCTCAGCAGCAAAGCGTGCTAAAAAGCTTGGTTTAATGAACCAATATAATTTAGCTGTTACTGGTTTAAAAATGACTATGGCTCAACAAAAGAGAGCTCAAGAGATGTTATTGAACTTTGAAATCACTTCTCAAATGAAAGATATGACAGTTATGACTCATGAATTCTTAGGTGGTTTAAGTCTTCTATCTAAGGAAATGACAAAGTTAACAAATTCTAAGGACTTTGCTAAAGTTCAACAACAATTTGAAGCTGCTATGGAAGGTGTTCAAACTCAAACTGAACAAATGGATATTTATCTAGATATGTCAGAAGGTGAATTCAATGCTCATACAGGTGATACAAATGCCATTTCTGATGACGAAATTAATAGCCTTATCGATCAAGAACTAGCTATGGATGAAGTTAGTGATGATGATATCGATAAGCAATTAGATGAAATCAGTAAAAAGATTAAAGAAACAAATAACAACTAAGGGGTAATAAATGGCTGAAGTTAAGGATGTGTCTTTCTACAGAGAAATGATGGATACTTACTACAATAATGCAATTAGATGTCAGGCTGCTGGCAACTATACTGCTGCAAAGAAGTATTATATGCTTGCTGCACAAAAAGCATTAGAAACAAGTAAATATTCTTCACAACAATTAAAGGCATCGCTTATTAAAAAAGCTAAAATGTATCAAGAAAACGCAGAAGCGTGCGGAGATAGAAAACGTCCAACTGTTAGACGTGTTCCAGGAACTGGGGATAATTCTCAAGGTGGTCAACAACAAGAACAAGATGAAGATAATGGCAAGATTTGGCAAGGTTCTGCTATCCCAGATATCAAATTCTCTGATGTTGCTGGACTAGAAGATGTTAAGAAAACAATCTTAACTAGAATGATTAATCCTATTAAGTACCCAGAAAAATATGCCAAGTATGGTAAGAAAATGGGTGGTGGTGTCCTATTATATGGACCTCCAGGAACAGGTAAGACTTTAATAGCAAAAGCTATTGCTGGCGAAGTTGGTGCTACATTCTATGCAATTAAAGGATCAGATATCTTATCTAAATATGTAGGTGAGAGTGAAAAGAATATTTCTTCATTATTTGAAGCTGCTAAAAAAGATAAGCTTGCTATCATCTTTATTGATGAAATGGATTCTTTATTTGGACAACGTGGCCAAGATATGCACAATGATAAGCGTGTAAATGAATTCTTACAACAAATCGATGGATTTGCATCAAAAACAGATAACCTATTATTACTAGGTGCTACTAATAGACCTTGGGATGTAGATAGTGCAGCTGTTCGTTCTGGAAGATTTAGTGAAAAGATTTATGTGTCTTTGCCTGATGCTCCTGCAAGAGAATATATGTTTAATAAACAATTAAATAATGTTCCTCTTGGAAAAGATGTAGATATTAAAAAGCTTGTTAAAGTAACAGAAGGTTATTCTGGTGCAGATATTGCAGAAGTTTGTGATAGAGCAAAAGAAGATCCTCTAAACAATTATATTAAGACTGATGTTTTAACAGATATTACTATGAAAGATTTTGTTAAAGCATTATCTAAAGTTCCACCTACAGTAAAACAAAAAGATTTAAAAGCTTTTGAAGAGTATGCTGGAAGAACTGGCGGAACTGTTAAAAAAGAAAAAGAAGATGAAACTGTAGAAGTAACATTTGCTGAAGATGTTATTAATATGAAGGCAGGGGAGAAGCCAAGTGTTGAGTTTTCTGTATCTAAGGAACTAGAAAAAGTATATTTGCAAGTAAATGGGGCAAATTATCTATGTTCTAAGAAATTCAATTCATGGGTATCTGAACCATTGAATATTGAAAAACCAGGAGAGTACGAAGTTATTATTTCATCACAAAATGAAATCGCTAGAAAAAAGATTAAATTTAATAAAGGCTTAGAAGAAGACGACTTAGGCCTATAAAGGAGAATCTACATGAGCGATGTGGAAATAAAGCTAAAACAAAGCTTTGATGGGATGATAGTTAAAAAGTCATCACTACAAGGTGTATTTTCATCTCTTAATTTACCAGCTTTTATAAGAGACTGGTTTATTAAAAAGTATGCAGATGCAGACGGAAATGTTAACGTTAATTTTGTTTTAGAAAAAATTAAAGACGTAATGCCTCGTAAAGATGAGTGGAATGCCATATTAGATAAATTAATATCTGGCGAAAAAGTAAGGTTTTTAGCTAAACTTTCAGTAAATATAGATATTAAGACATCTGAAGTAACATTCGCTCTACCAGATTTTGGGATAACATACCAACAAACACATATACCACAAAGTGTTTGGACAAAATATAAAAAAGAACTTCTTATGTCCGATGGTGAGTTTTGGGGAATTCTAGATTTAGAATATCAAAATATAACTAAAGGTAAGAAACAAGAAGGAAAAATTGTTCTTGTTGGTTTTAAAGATTTTAGACCATATAAGATAGATCTAGAATTCTTTAAGAATGCAAGAGAACAATTTACTATAGATGAATGGATTGATGTAATCTTAGGTGCTATTGATTACAATGCAGCAGGATTTAAAACAGAGCTTGAAAAGTTAACAATGCTTACAAGATTGCTTCCATTTGTTGAAGAAAGATTGAACCTTATGGAACTAGCACCTAAAGGAACCGGAAAGAGTTATATCTTTTCTCAAATTAGTAAGAAAGGATGGCTTGTATCTGGCGGTGTAATGACAAGAGCAAAAATGTTCTATGATATGAATAAGCACCAAGAAGGACTTGTTTCATATTATGACTACGTAGCACTTGATGAGATATCTACAATTAAATTCCCAGACATTGATGAAATGCGTGGTGCAATGAAGGGATATCTTGAATCAGGTACATTTAATGTCGGACTAAAATCAGGCGCAGGGAAAGCTGGTGTAATCGTTCTTGGAAATATAAGACAAGAAAAGATGGACACAAATGTTAACATGCTAGAAGAGTTGCCATCGTTATTTGAAGATTCTGCATTAATAGATAGATTCCACGGATTTATTAAAGGATGGGATGTACCTAGAATGAATGAGAATATGAAAGTAAATGGATGGGCATTAAATACTGAATATTTCTCAGAAATAATGCATGCTCTTAGAGAAGATGTAATAGAAAAAGCAATTGTTGATGAACTTGTGGTTGTGCCAAATGATGCAGATACAAGAGATACAAAAGCGGTAAAGAGAATAACAACTGCATTCGTTAAATTATTATTCCCATGCTGGGATAATGTAGATAAGGTAGATAAGGAATTATTTAAGAAATATTGCTTACAGCCTGCAGTAGAAATGAGAAAAATAATTAAAACTCAACTTGGTTTAATGGATATAGAATTCAAGAAAAAACCAATGCAAGAGTTTAAATGTAAGGAGTAGAGATTCTATATGAAATTAGAAGCCTTTCAATGTCCGGTATGTTTAAGCACCCACTGTAGAAGAGAGGGTGATTTATACATCTGTGAATCTTGCGGTAACACATATACTAAAAGACAAGCAGATAGCCAGATGTTTATTGATTTAAGAATTGCAAATTCTCAAAGACAATTTGCAGACTTTTCTAAGGCTAAATCTATGTACGAATCAATTATTGCTAAATATCCTGAAGAAGATTTAACAGCTGCTTATTGGGGATTATTACTTTGCGATCAACAAGTAATGCTTGAAGTAGATAATAATGGCAATTTATTCCCATCATTCTTTAAAGTAAAAGAAAATCCTATAACACAGACTGATCAATATCTAACATTTATGAATTATCTGAAGAAAACATCTCCAGAGAAATTGTTAGATTATCAAGATAGATTAAATATTATTGAAGATGCTCGTGAAAAAGCAGCTAAGATTATTGAATCGACAAAACCATATGATGTATTTATCTGCTTTAAGAAGACAGAATTAAATTCAGACATATTCTCAACAGATTATGACTTAGCTAGTGAAATCTACTCTGAGCTTGCTTCAAAATATAGAGTATTCTTTAGTGAAAAATCTCTAAAAGGTATTAGAGTTAGAGAATATGAACCAAATATTTATTATGGTTTATATACAGCTAAAGTAATGCTATTAATTTGTTCTCATAAAGAATATTTAGAAAGCCATTGGTTACAAAACGAATGGAAGAGATTCTTACAATTAAATGATTCAAAGCCAGGTAGTAATAAGGCTTGTATCATTCCTATTTTTACTGATGGCTTTACCCCAGATGATTTACCAATTGAGTTATCTCATATGCAAGGTTTGAGATATGGTATCTCATTAATGAAGGATATTGAAGAATCTTTAAATAATATTATTCATCCTATTAATATGGATGCTAAACAACAAGAAGAAATTAATGAGAATAGAGATAACATTAGAAAATTAATGGAAGCCATTTATGGCCAACAAAGAATAGAAGTGTCTAAAGCATTAGATGATACAAGAAGAATGCAAGCTGAACATATGGATCCAGCACTTGTTTCTGTATTAAAACTTATCAAGGTTACTATTGAAGATTTAGGTGACTTTGAAGAAGCTGGAAAGTTAATTAAAAAAGCCGAACTTATTGATGCTGAGAACTATTTGATTTGGTACTATAAATTGCTTGTAGATTTCCAAGCTCAAAGTGCAAAAGAGCTTATTATGCATGATAATTTCAAAGAATCGATTAACTTTAAAGTGTTATCTAAATTTGCTAAACAAAGTGGCAAGATGGACTTCGTTGATGGATTAGTTAAAGAAAGGGATGATTATTTAAGATTAAGTGCAGAAAAAGTTAATACCGCATTACAAAATCTTAGAATTAATCCAAGACCAACAGAAGAGGATATTGAAGAAATTCACCAATTATATGAGAAACTAGGACCTGCTTCTAGAAAATATGTTGAAGACTTAAAAGAAATTATCTTAAATGCTAAAAAGAAGATTAGAGAAAATAAGATTTCTGACTTTAATACAAGATTGAATTATGTGAATAATAAAGAATATCCAAATTATGATGATATTATTCAAATTCAAGAAGATTATAAGAACCTTTCTGATGATGAACAAGAATTAACAGGCGATATTGGAAAGGTTGTAGGTGATGCTGCTAAGAAAATGAAGATGACTGAAATAACAAGAGTTCAGAATATTCTAACTGAGATTGAAGAAGCAGACGTTCCTACAAGAGAACAATTAATTCGTGCTGAAAAGATGTATACGAATTTGGATGACCAATATAAGAAATATGTTAAAGGTTTTACAGAAACTCTTACTAATGGTTATGACAAAAAGTATAAGAATGATGCTAATGTTTTGAACAATTATTTCTCTAAATTGCCTAGGGAAAAAGTTCCAAGTAGGGAACTATATACAAAACTAGAGAATAGATATAAAGCTATTCCAAAGAAATATAGAATATCTATTCCAAACTTAAATTTATTTGATGAATATTATGATAGATTGGTTCAATATGAGGGAGGAAGCGTAAGTACTAAAACTACATCTACAAATACAGTTAAAGTAGAAGCGCCAAACTCAGTTAATAAACCAAAACAAACAGCAACTAGTAAGCAAGTCGATAAGAAAAAGAAGAAATTCTGGTTATGGAGTTAATATATGAAATGTAGCTTTTGTGGATGTCTAGAAAGTAAAGTTATAGACAGTAGATTAAATGAAGATGGAACATCAATAAGAAGAAGACGTGAATGCATGCAATGCGGCAGACGTTTTACAACTTATGAAACTATTGAAATTGCTCCAATCCTTGTAATTAAGAAAAATGGAGATAGACAACCATTCTCAAGAAATAAATTAAAGCAAGGTATTTTATCTGCTTGCGCTAAGCGTCCTGTTCCAATGGAAAAGATAGATAAACTTGTTGATGATATAGAAAAGAAAATTGCTAATTCTTTAGAACAAGAAGTAACATCATCTCAAATTGGTGAATATGCTATGGAAGGCTTAAAGAAATTAGATGATGTAGCTTATATTAGATTTGCTGCTGTATATAGAGAATTTAAAGATATTAACAGCTGGCTATCTGAAATCAAAGATTTAGTAAAAGAGAAGAAATAATGAAAAAGTTTATAAAAATATTTTCAGTTGTAATAATTTTATCTATTATTTGTTCAACATGTTTGTTTGCATGTAAGAAAGATGATAATACAAAAAAAGAAGAGAAAGATTCTTTGTCTTATACTTTTATTACTTCAAAACAAATATCTTTTGGTTCATATCCACAAACAATCGCTAAGAATGTAGAACTTAGTGATATCAAAACTGGAGAGTATGATGAAGCAACAGGTTATTACAAATATAAAGGAAAAACATATGCAATAATTACGGCAACACCTAGTGTGGAGGATGCTACATTCTCAAATGATAGTTCTGTTATTGCAGGTCAAGAATACGCGTTTGTTGTTGAAGATATTATATGGAATATCATCTATTCAAAAGAAGACAATGCATTTGTTTGTATGTCAAATAAGATTTTAGATATTACTAATTTCCAAAATGTTGCAAATATTGCAGGTGATTCTACAGATAGATATTTCTATAAAGATGATGAAGGCGTTAAATATAACGGCGGAGATAAATGGGTATATGCTAATTCTTATGAATATTCAACATTAAGAAAATTTGCTAATACTTTCTATAAAAAAGCCTTTGATACAAATCAAGTAAAGGATATTGTTGTAACAACTGTAGATAATAAAACAAAATACAACAATAATAATGCATTTACATCTGTTCAAAAAAATACAGAAGATAAGATTTATTCACTAAGTGTTAACGAAGCTACAAGATCAACATACGGCTTTGTAGATAGTGGAGATATAGCAACAAATAAAAGATTAACTGAAGTTTCAGATTATGCAATTGCTAAAGGTGTATTATTTGCAAATAGAACAAAAGACAAAGTAGAGAGAAGGTATGGTGAATGGTGGTTAAGATCCCCATATGGAAATGAACATGCTGCCTCTGTTTATTTTGTAACAACACAAGGAAATATCTCATCAACAGCGCTGGTATCTGAAGATTTTAGGGATACAGAAACATACAAAGGATTTTTGCCAATAGTAAGAGTTAGAAAGAGTGCATAGTGCATTCTTTTTGACTTTTATTTATATATAATAGTAATATAAGTATGCAAGATGGCCAGATGATCGCAGTCCTAATAGGAATGAGGAAAGTCCGAGCACCACAAGGCAGAGTGCTGGTTAACGGCCAGTCAAGGTGACTTGAAGGAAAGTGCAACAGAAATA
>JAEEGL012897729.1_pt1 | contig 20861 bp, 8 predicted proteins | sample 9134231 | NCBI WGS metagenome assembly JAEEGL01 (sample SAMN16246548, study PRJNA631951) | gut metagenome | biome: gut microbiome; feature: rumen; material: fiber-attached | host: Bos | place: Iran: Karaj | collected 2018-10
TGATGTTGTCGGCAATTGCCCACATCTTCGCCCAGTCGAACTGCTTGGTATATACGAACATGCGATGATAGAGGTTGGTCTCGTCTATATAGAGGTCCATCATGCCAGGATACGGGCGACCAATCTGTGCGATGTTGGTATCGCGGAAGCGGCGACGCACCTGGGCAGCACGGCACCAGTCCTCAATCTCTGCCTGACAAGCGGGGTCGCCACCCTCTACAACGCCTGTAATCACTGCCGAGCGCTTGCCGGCACGATTCAGGTCGGCCACCATCTCGCCAATGGCACCGCAGGCATAGAGCTCGCCCAGCCATGTGGGGATGTCGGTCTTGGCATAGTCGGGAGCCAGCTTCTTCTGCAGGTTCACGATGACTACGGGCACATCGAGGTCGCGCACAGCAGGCAGCATGTTGTAAGAGGTGCAGTAGGTGAGCATCTGGAGAATGACGAGGTCGACATCAGCAGCGCGGAACTTGTCGCCTGCAGCCATCGATTGCTCCTTGGTGGTTACCATGCCGCCATCGATAATCTCAATCGTGTCGGGCAGCGTCTTCTTGAATGCTTCATACTGAGCCTCGAACTCAGGAACGAGTTGTGGGAACTGTGGCAGGTATGCCTGCAGCGCAATGCTGAAGACACCTACCTTTGCTTTGGTTGCTACTAATGGTTTTGCCATAATGTTATGATTTTTGATTTGTTACTGTTAGATATTTCTCGTATGCCTTGTCCCAGGCGGACTTGTCGCCAGTGGGATGATAGGGAACCATATCGACGCTGTTGGCAATGATGTGGCGCATCTCCCAGATGTCTTTCACCAGCCCCGTGGCCTTCGCCTGCAGCATGATGTTGCCGATGGCCGTACACTCCTGCGGACCTGCCAGCACCTCAACGCCCAAGGCATCGGCCGTAAACTGGTTGAGGTACTTGTTGAGGCTGCCTCCGCCAATGACGTGCAATACAATATTAGAAGTAAGAGGTGAGTTCTTGAACTCCATCAGCCACTGGAATACCTGCTTATACCTCAGCGCCAGAGAATCGAAGATGCAACGGCAGATTTCAGCGGGAGTCTCTGGCACAGGCTGCTTCGTATCACGGCAGTATTGCTGGATAGCCTCAATCATCGACGAGGGATTGGCGAACGCTGCATCGTCAGGATTGATGATGCTGCGGAATGCCTCGACCTGCATGGCTGAGCCCTGCAATTCAGGATGCGACAGCTGGCGCACCTCCTCAGGCCATTCCTTGCGGCACCGCTCATAGAGCCACATGCCACAGATATTTTTCAGGAAGCGCGTCGTGCCCTCGATGCCGCCCTCGTTGGTGAAGTTCAGTTCGTAGGAACGGTCGTTGATGATGGCATCCTTGGTTTCGATGCCCATCAGGCTCCACGTGCCGCTTGAGAGGTAGGCGAAATTCTCGTTCTTGGCAGGTACTGCAGCCACGGCAGCACCTGTATCGTGACCAGCAACGGCGATTACAGGCACAGGGCCCAGTCCCGTCATCTTCTGTACTTCTTCGGTCAGCACACCAATCTGGGTGCCTGGCTGGACCATGCGTCCGAAATGGTCGCGCGTCAGTCCGACGCTTGCGATGAGCTTCTCGCTAAGATCGCCTGTGCGTGGGTCGAGCATCTGGGAGGTAGATGCAATGGTGTATTCGCAGACCGCCTCGCCAGTGAGCATCCACGACAGGGCATCAGGTACGAAGAGTATTTTGCTGCAATGCCGCAAAGCGCTGTTGCCTGCCTGCTGCATGGCATAGAGCTGGAACAGCGAGTTGAAGTTCATGAATTGGATGCCAGTGATGTCGTAGACTTCACGTTGCGGAACCACGCGAGACAGGTAGTCGTCCATCGCTGCAAAGGTATGCGGGTCGCGATAGGCCATCGGATTGCGCAGGATGGCTCCATCCTCACCAATGCATACGAAATCGACACCCCACGTGTCGATGCCGATGGAGGTGATGTTCAGTCCTCGGCGGGCTACCTCCTTCAGACCGCGAATCATTTCGAAATACAGGGCGTAGAGGTCCCAATAGAAGTGTCCGCCCGTTTCGATGAGATTGTTGGGGAAGCGGGTAATCTCTTCCTGTTCCAAACGCCCGCCGTTGATGCTGCCAATGATGGTTCGTCCACTGGTTGCACCCAGGTCGACGGCAAAGAAATACGTTTTGTTTTCCATTTGTTTTGATGTAGTTTGTTTTAATAGAGAGGGCAAAGTTACGAAATTTGTTGGATAATCAAAAAAATCTTATCATAATTTATGCAAAATGCACGAAATTCGCATTTTTTTTCTTACTTTTGCACCAATTATTCAAAAACGCAACCGATAGCAATGACTGCAAGACTGACACTACAACTGCTTTTCCTGCTTGTCACAGCGACGATGATGGGACAGTCGGGACTGAACAAAAAGGACTTTAACCGATACTGGCGGGTGGAGTCCGAGTCACCCGACTATCGTGTGACTTTCCGCGGCGACACCTGCGAGCTGTTGTCGTCCAAGGGGCTGACGCTTTGGCGCAAAGAGCAGCTGTCGGCAAACAGCGTCGTGGAATATGATGCCCAGGTGGTGGACGAGGGTAGGGAAGGTGACCGCCTGAGCGACCTGAACTGTTTCTGGCTGGCCAGTGACCCTCAGCAGAAGGATATCTGGGCAAGGGCCTCCTGGCGCAGCGGCATCTTCGTGCGCTGCTATACCCTGCAGATGTACTACCTCGGCTATGGTGGCAACCATAATTCCACTACGCGCTTCCGTCGCTATACGGGCGATGAGCGAGGGGTGGACAGCACAGCCTATCGTCCTGCCATCCTGAAGGAATATACCGATGCGCCCCACCTGTTGCGCCCTAACCACTGGTATCATGTGAAGATAGAGAGCCGTGACGGGCGTGTCCGCTTCTTTATGGACGGTGAACTCATCGTGGACTATCTGGACCCTGCACCCCTCGAACGGGGATGGTTTGGTTTCCGCACCACGCTCTCGCGAACACGCATCACAAATTTCCAAAGCCGTTCGCTGGACGACGACGCCCTGACCACGGGCATTCCCCTGCATTGGCTGCACCAGCCGCAGGCCGCCCAGCCAGTCACCTTCGGCATTCCTTTCCGTCAGGGCGAACTGAAGGATGCAGGATTGCTGGCGCTGAATGACGGTACACCCGCTGATGCCTGGACAACAGCCTGGTGGCCGGACGGTTCCGTGAAATGGGCAGCACTCTCGGCAGTGACCGCCAATCCCTCGCCCAAGGTGGTGAAGCAGGCGAAACGAACCAAGGTGCAGCAGCCCATCGCCATTCACGATACAGGCCATAGTTTTGTTGTCAATACTGGCAAGCTGTGCGTTTGGCTGCCCAAGAGCGGACAACAACTCATTGACAGTCTGCAGGTGGACGGAAAAACGGTAGGCGGTGGTGCACTGTTGACAGCCACCACACCCCGAGGGGCTTATCAGTCATCGATTAATAAGGTATCTGTAGAACGTCAGAGTCAGGTGGATGCTGTTGTCCGAATAGACGGCACCCATAGCGATGGTCAGCGCCAGTGGCTGCCCTTCACGGTGCGCCTCCACTTCTGGCAGGGTTCGGAACAGGTCAAGATGACACATACCTTCATCTACGATGGTGAACCTTCGGAGGATATGATAGCCTCGCTGGGCATCCGTTTTGCCATCCCCATGCATACGGAAACGTATAACCGCCATATTGCCTTCGGCATGTCGCCAGAGCGTGTATGGGCTGAACCCGTGCAACCGCTTGACGGACGTCGTGACCTGCGCATGAAGGAGTCGCCATCGGAAGAGGGGCGCGGCATTCCACAGCGTCATAACATCCAGATGGACCAGATGCAGGGCAAGCGCATTCCGCCTCGTGAACAGTTCGACCGTATGGGGCAGGCACTCATTGACCATTGGGCGCAATGGGATGGTTTCCGACTGTCGCAACTGACGGATAACGCCTTCTCTATTCGCAAGCGGGCTACCGCACAGTCACCCTGGATAGGAACACTGACGGGCGAACGCGCCCCAGGCTATGCCTTTGTAGGCGACACGGAGGGCGGACTGGCTGTCCGACTGAAGGATTTCTGGCAGTCGTACCCCTCGACCATCGAGGTCAGCGATGCCCGCAGCAGTGAGGCCCACCTGACCTGCTATCTGTGGAGTCCGGAGGCAGAACCCATGAATCTGTGCCACTACGACACCATTGCCCACGGACTCTTGGAGAGCTACGAGGATGTGCAGGAAGGTATGAGCACACCCTATGGCATTGCCCGCACCAGCGAACTGTGGTTGTTGCCCCAGGGAGGATATGCAGGCAAGGATGCTGCGGTTCGGCAAATGGCTTTGTTGGACGACGAGAACCGCCTGCTGCCCACCCCTGAATACCTGCATAGCCGCAGGGCTTTCGGCATCTGGTCGCTGCCCACAGCCCACAAGGATGTGGAAGAGCGCCTGGACGAATATATCCGCATCTACCAGCAGGAGACGGAACGCCATCGCTGGTATGGTTTCTGGAACTATGGTGACTTCATGCATGCCTACGACCCTGAGCGTGACGAGTGGCGCTACGATGTGGGAGGCTATGCGTGGGACAATACCGAACTGGCCTCGCCCACGTGGCTGTGGATGATGTTTGTGCGCAGCGGACGTGCGGACATCTGGCGTATGGCTGAGGCGATGAGCCGTCATAACAGCGAGGTAGATACCTATCACATCGGTCCCTTCGCCCCTTTGGGCAGTCGTCATAATGTCAGCCATTGGGGCTGTGGAGCCAAAGAAGCCCGCATCTCGCAGGCAGGATTCCTGCGCTACTATTATTACCTGACTGCTGACGAGCGTATGGGTGACCTGATGCATGCCCAGACCGATGCCGATACCTTGCTATGGCATCTCGACCCTATGCGACTGGCAGAGCCACGCGAAAAGTTCCCATGTTCGGCTCCTGCCAGACTGCGCGTAGGACCAGACTGGGTGGCGTATGCCGGAAACTGGATGACGGAATGGGAGCGTACGGGCAACACCCGCTATCGTGACAAGATTCAGGCTGGCATGACCTCCATCGCTGCCCTTGAGGATGGTATCTTCACAGGTAATCTGGCCAAGGGCTACGACCCTGCCACAGGACGGCTCAGCTACGATGGTCCGCGCGAACTGCGCAGCACCAGTCATCTGCTGGCTATCATGGGCGGTTTTGAGGTCATGAACGAACTCCTGCCGATGATGAACAACGACGCCTTCAACCGCTGTTGGCTCGACCACGCCCGCCGCTATCGCGATATGGCCTGGCAGACGCGGAAGAATACCTTTCCCGTCCGTCGCCTGGATGCTTATGCTGCGTGGATAGACCGCGACATAGAGCGAAAGGCCTTTGTCTGGAACTCATTATTGGCACCGCGCAAAGGCCTCTCCACCAACGATGCGGCCATGTGGTCGCTCGATGCCATCTATATGCTGGAGGTCATCCCATAAGGTTTCACCCACCGATTACAATTATTCATTATTTTAAATAAAAAACATTTATGACTTATTCACGTTATTCTTCCATTTTAGTCATCTTCCTCCTTGCTGTACAGGCTTGGGCCTACAAGCAGGAGTCGATTGACATTAACGTCAACGGCAAGTCGAGGAACATGGTGGTATTCACCCCTAACGAACTGCCGGCCAAATCGCCGCTGATGATTATCACTCACGGCATGAACCAAGACCCTGAATACCAGTATGGGGCGGACAAGATGTACGAACTGATTGATACAGAAAAATTCGTTATTGCCTACCTTCGTGGCATCGATAAGACATGGGACGTAAGCGGCACAAAGGACAGGGACTTCGTCAGTAAGACCATCGATGAGATGGCTACGCGCTATGACATTGACCGCGACCGCGTGTATTGGTCGGGCTTCTCGATGGGTTCAGCACTTATCTACCATTGCATGGCTGACATGCAGAACAAGATAGCAGCTTTTGCGCCAACCAGCGGTATTGCTTTTGGTGGTAAGGAGTGGCAGAAATGTACGAAGCCAGTCAATGTGATTCATTGTCATGCTTATGGAGATGATGTGTTCAAGTATGACGATTGGAACATACACGATTATGTCCAGTCACTTGCATTAGAACTGGATGAATGTAAGACTTACAAAAAGACCGCTAATTACAAAACACTGGGAGGAAACACCGGTGACCAAGAAATATGGAGCGAGGGAAAAAACGGAACCATGGTGGAGTTGTTCTCTTACAATGCCAACTGGCACAACCCTTCATCAGGCAACTCAAAAGAAATCTGGAACTTCTGTAAACGTTTCTCGCTGAACCAGCCCTCGGCACGCATCACACAGCCCGAGGGCGAAACGACCTATCTGGCCTTTATGCCCGAAGGCACAGCTACGTTCCCTGACGTCGCCGTACAGGCTACCGCCAAAGCACAGAAAGGCGAAATAGAGAAAGTGGAAATCTATGAGGGCAGCAACCTGCTCGCCAGCGCGCCCGGCACATCAGCATCAGGAACCTACGACGCAACGCTGACGGCCCCTCAGGCCGGTGAGCACACCCTGCGTGCAGTAGTCACCGACAGTAACGGCAAGACCGGCGAGGGCGCGTGTGTGGTAAACTGCGAAGCCCCAGTGGTCGGTAGTGCCTACGACCTGAGCAGTCATTTCAATACCGAGGGCATCGTGCCACAGGACTGGTACGTCAGCAACGGCACAAGCTCGACGACACGTGTAGGCGGCGGTGTGCCATTCTCCAGTGGTCCCCGTCTGTTGCATTTCACCCATGAGAATCGTGCTATTGAATACGGTCTGCTCGTACAGAATACGGCAGGCAAGGAGAAAGGTGCTTACGCTAAATTCGGTGTGAAGAAAGCACGTTCGACCGTGACGCTGTACGCTGGACATTATGCCCTTAAGTACAGGCTGTACAACTGGAACCAGCCGGAGTCCTCGCCTGTGATCATCGTCATTGAGGATGTCAACGGTGAGGAAGTCGCCTCCAAGACGTACAAGCCCACCGTCAACATCGGTGGAAAGACCGATAAGGCATTTGGCGGTGCCCGTCAGCAGACCTTTGAGTTCGATATTAACTATCCGGGCGAATACGTCGTTGCCTTCTACACGGATGCAGCAAAGAATGCCGACTTCGTGCTGGGTCTCGTCAGTCTTCAGGCGAAGGAATACACAATAACAGGCATCAGCGATATTCACCGTGAAGCAATAACCGATAATCGTTATTACGACCTTTACGGTCGCCGTGTTGAAGAAGGACAATTGCAGCCAGGCATCTATATCCTCGACGGCCGTAAGATAGTCATCCGGAGATAATCACTTATCTCTCACCTCTTCAAATACTTCGCCAGAGGACTGTTGTTTTCCCTCAGTCCTTTGGCGATGCTTTGTGCATTCGTCTTGGCACCAAGGAGTGAGGTGTGGGTGTGGTCGTGGTTGAAGTACTTCATGGCCTTCTCCTTTTTGCCACACTTCTTGTCGAGGAAGTCTGCCGTGATGTTGTGGAGGTCAACGAATTCGACACCAGTATCGGCAACCACTTCGCGATACCACTTGCCATAGGTGTCGTTGCGGCGCTCAATCTTGCCATTCTCCCATTCGTTACGCGGTGTCAGCGATACCAGAATCGGTGTGGCACCCTTTTCACGGACGTCCTGGATGAATTTCTTCAGATACCAGCCGAAGGAGTAGACCACCTCGTAAGAGCCTACCTGGGTGTTGGCCTTTAGCTTTTGGTCGATGACATTCTGCTTCGACAGGTCTTCCTGAGCAGCCTGCATCTGGTAAACGTGACAGGTGTCCTGGCCTGAGGCGATAGCTGCACGGTATTTGGGTTTGTCAATCGCTCCGATGTCGTTATGGCCGAACTGGATAAGCACGAAATCGCCAGGTTTCAGCGAGTTATACACCTTGTCCCAACGGCCTTCGTTCAGATACGAGCGACAGCTGCGTCCAGCCATAGCGGCATTCACGATGTCAATCCTTGACTCGTCGAAAATGGTGTTGGCCACAGCACCCCAGCCCCACATGCCGTCTTCGTCCTTGTCAGCATTCTTGACCGTGCTGTCACCAGTAATAAAGACAACGGGCTTGCCTTCTGTGCGTGTGATGTCATAGACGGGCAATTGAACGTTACGCATCATCGCCTTCAGCGGATTCAGGGCGGGATTATGGCTAGCCATCAGTCCCTCAGCCGCTGAGCGTGCATTCATCATCGCACCAAAGCGGCTGGTATGTATCTTGTCGAGGAAGAAATGGTAGTCAGTTTTCCATTTGCCGTAGCTGTCGAGCTTTTGTCCAGATATTTCGTTGAGGTCAATGAAAGGCACACCTTCCTCTGCAGCCACCTGCATCTGCCATTGCGTATGTTGCTTGCGCACAATCTTGTCATTTTCGTCGTAGGCATTACGTGGCGTCAGCGACATGAGGATAGGGTAGCCGCCTTGCGCGCGTACATCATTTATATATTTACGCATGTAGCCGCCATAGGTGTAGACCGTTTCCTTCTCGCCAGTCTCTTTGATGGTCACATTCAGCGTGTCGTCACCAACACCAGGAATGCTTGCTCTGGCGCGGCCTTCGTCGTATGGGCCGTTGTCGTTATGGCCAATGGAGATAATCACCCAGTCGCCAGGACGGATAGCCTGACGGATGGGGTCCCACAGCTTGTTGTAGAACGTGCGGCTGCTCATACCACCTAATGCCTGATTCTCGACAGTAATCTTCATCGGGTCGAAATATTCGTGGGCATAATAGCCCCAGCCCCACTGGCCGTTGTTGCCATTGCCCAGCGTTCCTGTGCGCATGGTGGAATTGCCGATGAGAAACAGTACGGGATTGTTGCCGCGACGGCTCGAACCAGGTACTGGTCGTGCTGTCATCGCCTTGGCGATACTGTCGGGGGTGTTATCTACGACATTGTTTACATCCTTTACCCCATTACGGTCTGTCACTTGGGCAGTAACTGTCATAGAAACCACAACAAGCAGTCCTGCTAATAATTTCCTTAATTGATTCATATTTTTGAGTCGTTTTAGTAAAAAGATAGTGCAAATTTACACTTTTTTTTTGAAATCCGCGCAAATTAACACAAAAAAGGGCAAAATATTTTCAAGATTCTAAAAAAATGTTTATATTTGCACCGCTTAAAGAGAAAAAGTAGATCTACTAATAATAACTGTATGAAAAAAGCAAATCTTTTGAAGAGGACTGTCATGCCTATGGCATTGATGTGTTCTGCCATGCTGTTTACCCCTCCGATGTTGGGTTTACAGACTGCTTACGCAGCCGAACAGCAGCAGGGAACTATCAGTGGTACGGTTGTCGACAGTCAAGGTGAACCAATCATTGGTGCCAGCGTTATTATCGTAGGTGGTCAGGCTGTTCAGGGAACAGTAACCGACTTCGATGGCCGCTTCACGTTGAAAGTAGCTCCTGGTACCCAGTTGAAAATTTCTTATGTCGGCTACAAAGAGCAAATTGTCAAGGCTTCCGACAGCATGTTGGTTACGATGGAAGAAGAGGCAACCATGCTGCAGGGCGTCGAGATTGTGGCTTACGGTACGCAGAAGAAAGTCACCGTCACGGGTGCTATCGCTTCTGTGAAGGCCGAAGACCTGACACGCACCCCTGTGTCGTCAGTCAACAACGTGCTGGCCGGTCAGCTCTCCGGTGTGACTACCGTGCAGTTCTCCGGTGAGCCTGGTAGCGATGCTGCCGCCATCTTCGTTCGTGGTAAGGCCACGTTCGCTGGTGACGATGCTGTTAAGCCCCTTATCCAGGTCGATGGTGTAGAGCGTGATATGTGGGATATCGACCCCAATGAAATCGAGAGTATCACGGTGCTGAAGGATGCTTCCGCTACAGCTGTGTTCGGTGTGCGTGGTGCTAACGGTGTCATTCTGATTACCACCAAGCGCGGTCAGGAAGGTAAGGCTAAGATTACCTTCAACATTTCTTTCTCGGCTCTGACTCCTACCAAGATGGTCGAGCAGACCAGCTCTTACGAGTATGCCACCTTCCATAATGCCATGCGTGCCAACGACGGAAAGGCAGGTTATTTCTCGGAGAGTGTGCTGGAAATGTTCAGAACTGGCGAAGATCCCATCCGTTTCCCGAGCATGAAGTGGACTGATTATCTGATGAAGGATGTCACCCTGCAACAGCAGCATAACGTCAACATCTCCGGTGGTAACAAGACCGTGAAGTACTTCATCTCTGCCGGTATGTTTACGCAGGATGGTATCTTCGAGGAGTTCGATCGTCCTTACGACTACGGATATCAGTATAAGCGTTTCAACTATCGTACCAATTTGGATATTGATGTCACCAAGACCACCAAGGTCAGCTTCAATATCGCCGGTAAGGTGGATGAGTCGTGCAAGCCTCACACAGGTCAGAGTTCCGACCAGATGATTCGCGAGATGTACTGGGCTTCTCCGTTCAGTAGCGCAGGAATGGTTGACGGTAAATATATCGTTACCAGTGTCTCGGATGCTGATAACTATGTGGACGATCTTCTGAAGCCTCAAGGCGAGACCGCTGCTGTTCTGCCTTTTGCCACCAGTTCGCCAATGGCATACGCCATGAACCAGCCTGGTGCTTATCAATATAGTAACAACAAACTGCAGATGGACCTGATTGTCGACCAGAAGCTCGACTTCATCACAAAGGGTCTGTCGCTGAAACTGAAAGGCTCTTACAACAGCTCCTATCAGGTTCGCAAGGAAATTACCAACCAGCAGTCTACCTATACTCCCGTTTATCAAAAGTATGCGTTGACCGATGCTAACGGCGATCCTATCCAGACAGGTACGACCACCATTATTAATAAGGATGGTCAGGAAGAAGTTATTCCTGTCTATGCTTGGGGTGAGCGTACTGACCTTCGTCTGAGCGGTGACGATACCGAGCCCGTCTACTCCAACTCGTCTCCCATCAAGGGACGTGACTGGTACGTGGAAGGTTCGTTGAACTACAACCGCTCGTTCGGTGAACATACCATTACCGCCCTCGCACTCTACAACCAGAGTAAGGAATATTATTTCGGTGGCAATGAGTATTCGGACATTCCCCGTACATACGTTGGTTTTGTAGGCCGTATTACCTACGACTGGAACAACCGCTATATGGCAGAGTTCAACTTCGGTTACAACGGTTCTGAGAACTTTGCCCCCGGCAAGCGCTTCGGTGCATTCCCTGCCGGTTCCGTGGGCTGGGTGATGAGTGACGAGCCGTTCTTCAAACCCATCAAGAAGGTCGTCAGCTTCCTGAAGCTCCGCGCTTCTTGGGGTCTCGTTGGTAACGACAAGATTGGTGGTTCGCGATTCATGTATATGTCCGACCCATACGTTGTCAATCAGACAGCTACCTTCGACCGCTTCACTTATACCAGCGTCAACGAGCCCGGCTTCGCCTACGTCTTCGGCATTGAGAACGGCACACCCACCAAGGGTGCTTACGAGTCGTCGAAGAACAATCCCGAAGTGTCTTGGGAAAAGGCCTTCAAGCAGGACTACGGTTTCGACATCAACTTCCTTGACGACCGTCTGCGCGTTGTCTTCGACTACTATAAGGAGCACCGTACCGACATTCTGGCTCGCGACTGGACTGTTCCCGGATTCCTCGGATTCACACCGCCTTACACCAACTTCGGTGTTGTTGACAGTCACGGTTGGGAAGTCTCTATCAACTGGCAAGACAGGATTGGCAAGGACTTCCGCTATAACGTGAAGTTCAACCTCTCGAACAACGAGAACAAGATCGTGGAGGACCGTCAGGCTCCGCAGGCGAACGAATATATGTACACTGCCGGACGTCGTATCGGTTCGCGTCTGCAGTACAAGTTCTGGAAACTCTATTACGACGGTGCTGAGGCTGACTACGAGAAGGAGTTCGGTACACCATATCCCACTCAGTTGAGAGAGTTGAAGCCCGGCGACCCCATCTTCGTTGACCTCGACAAGAATGGTTATATCGATGCCAACGACCAGAGCCGTGACTTTGGTCATACCGACGACCCGAAGTATATTGCCGGTCTGAATCTGGCAGCATATTATAAGGACTTCTCGTTCAGTGCCCAGTTCGTGAGCGCTTGGGACGTTACCCGAGTTTTGGGCGATGTTTTCCGCCGTCCGTTCCAGAACCGTTCTACCGTGCTCGACGGTGGTCTGCTGAAATACCACTTGGAGAATACCTGGACTGTTGACAATCCCGATCCCGGTGCCGAGTATCCTCGTGCTACCTGGGACAATGCCGACCAGAACTATGCTAATTCTACCCTCTTCGAGAAGGATGCCAAGTACCTGCGTCTGAAGACCATTCAGGTCTCTTACGACTTCCACTTCCCGTTCATGAAGAAGCTGGGTATGACAGGTATGCAGCTGGCACTCAGTGCTTACAACCTCTTCACGATTACTCCGTATAAGTTTGGCGATCCTGAGGCTCGCGCCAGTACGACGCCGTCTTATCCTTTGCAGCGTACCTACACCGCAAGTCTTAAGATTGGATTCTAAACAGCTAATAATATAATAAGGTATATCATTATGAAACTACAACATAAATTAGTTACGGGAGTTGTGGCGCTGATGATTGGTAGTATGGCGTTCACGGCTTGCACCGACGAAATCAAGTTCGGTGACTCCTTCATTGAGAAGACTCCCGGCGGTACAGCATCGCTGGATACCGTATTCGGTAGTGCTGAATACACGAAGCAGTTCCTCGTAGGACTCTACGTGTTACAGTACTACGGCCTGCCTTTCAAGAATGCTACTGAGGCTCCCTGGAGTGTCAGCTACTGGAATTCGAAGATGGATGCGATGACCGACTGCTACCAGCAGCACTTCAGTGGTGGCGGTGCCTTCGGTAAGTACTATGGAGGCCTGTTGTCCTCAGCAGATATCGCCAATACCGACCATCCGCTGATTTCCTATACCCATGACTTCGTGTGGGAGGTGGTGCGCCGTTGTTACCTCCTGATGGAGAATATCGACAATGTCCCTGGTCTGACGGATGCGGAGAGAAAGAACATGGTGGCTCAGGCCAAGTGTCTGATAGCTGCGCGTTACTTCGACCTCTATTCCATCTACGGCGGTCTGCCCATCATTACCCATACCTTCACGGGTTTGGAGGGCACTTACAACATTCCGCGTGCTTCGGCAGAGAATACTGCCAACTTCATGGTCGGTTTGCTTGACGAGGCCATCCCCGACCTGCTCTGGGCTTACAATGGCAATACCATTGAAACCGATGCTGCTAACAACGTAGGCCGCTGGACAGCTGCCGGTGCTATGGCGCTGAAGGCCAAGATTCTGCTGTTCAACGCTTCGCCGCTGTACAATGCCGATCAGGGCTACTATGGTGGTACGACACAAGCCGAGAAGGACAGCCTGGTGTGGCACGGTGGTTTCAAGCAGGAGCGCTGGCAGCGTGCGCTGCAGGCCTGCGAGGACTTCATGAACCGCAATGCGCAGGAGGGCAACTGGTATCAGCTGAACCAGGCTACAGCGACGAAGCCTGCTCCTGAGGACTATCGCCAGGCTTATCGCATGGGTTACATCTATCAGGGTAGCCGTGAGATTATCCACTGTACCCGTGTTACCGGAACGACCAGTAACAAAGCTTCTTACCAGTGGGCCAACTTCGTAGGTCCCTTCGGAACGAGCAATGGTCCGTTCCGTCATTCCTACAATCCTACTGAGGAATATGTCGAGATGTTCCCCTGGAGCGACGGCAGACCGTTTAACTGGGAGGTGGACTCCATCAATGGTAACATTGGCGGCAAGAAAGGTCAGCTGTTCTACAAGTGGACTGCTGGTAAGGTGACCAAGAAGGAAGCCTCACGCGACCCGCGTCTGTATGAGAATGCCATCGTCTGCAGCCAGACACTGTCGCTGAACTGGACGACAGGTAAGCCCGAGGGCGATGTCTACGAGCTCTGGGTCAATGGTGAACATGAGGGAACGGATGCCGCCAGCGTTGATGAGAAGACAGGTGAGGTAAAGGTCATGGAGAAAGACCTTGGCCGTTTTGCTACGGGTTATGGTGTCATCAAGTATTATCTGGGTCAGGAGTATTTCGGCAAGTACACCCAGTGGGTCTATCTGAGCTACGACGAGATGCTGCTGATGTATGCCGAGTGTCTGGCACAGTGCGGTCAGTATGAGAAGGCTATCCAGCAGGTTGACTTGGTTCGCGCCCGTGTGGGTATGAAAGGCTTGAAGTATGGTCAGGCCGCCTATAAGGGTGATAAGAGCACACTGCCTGACTTGAATACGAAGGAAGGCTTGGTGGAGGAGATTCTCCGTGAGCGTGCCTGCGAGCTGGGTATGAGCAACAACCGTTACTACGATATGATTCGCTACAAGCGTACTGACTGGATGACCAAGAAGCTTCATGGTCTGATTACCTTCCGTATGATGGAGAACTCAAAGAAGGAGCTGATTCCGAACAATAATCCATATATCGGCACCGACAAGAATAGTGGTGTTAAAGAACCCAGTTTGTTCTCGTACCTGAAGTTTGAGATTCAGAACCCCAAGCGTTACTTGTGGGATTTCCAGCCTAACGATCCTAAAGTACTGAAGTGGCTGCTGATGCCGTTCCCACTGTCTGAGATTAACAAGGGTTACGGACTTGTCCAGAACCCGGGATGGTGATGTTAATTGATAACTGATAATTGATAATTGATAATTATGAAGAAAAAACATATATTCATGCTGTCGTTGCTTGCAGGCCTGAGCCTGCCGGCAGCAGCACAGCAAGACAGCACAGGCATCAGCTTCGTAGACCAGGCCATTGAGGTCGGAGCCAATAAGGACTTCACCCGTGCACAGTCTACAGCTGCCGTGTCGGTCATTACCAATAGAGACGCCGACAAGCGTTCTGCCAAGAACATCAGCAACTCCATCCTTGGTCAGGGTAACGGACTTGTATCCCTGCAAGGGTCAGGAACCTACTTCGAGCAGAACCCCACGTTCTACATTCGTGGCTTGCAGAGCCTGAGCACCAATGCACCACTCGTATTGGTGGACGGTATCGAGCGCGACATGAATATTATCAGCCCTGAGGAGGTTGACCATGTAAGTGTCCTGAAGGATGCTGCTGCTGTGGCACTCTACGGCTACAAGGGCGCCAATGGTGCTATTCTGATTACCACCAAGCGTGGTCAGTATAACTCGCACAAGATCCGTGTCACCTACGACCACCTGTTCAACTTCCAGAGCAACCGCCCGAAGTTTGTCAATGCGGCTACTTTTGCCAATGCCGTGAACGAGGCTTTTGCCAACGAGGGAGCCAGTCCCCGTTATACGCAGGACGAGCTGGCAGCATTCCAGAGCGGACAGTATCCTTACCAGTATCCCAACGTCAATTGGGTGGACGAGACCTTCCGCAAGAATGGTGCCACCAATAAGATTGGTGTCGAGTTCAGCGGTGGCGGTGAGCGATTCCGCTATTTCACCATGCTGAACATCCTCTCCGACAAGGGCTTCATCAAGACACCCGATGCTACCGACGGCTATTCCACGCAGGACAAGTACGTACGTGGCAACCTGCGTGCCAACGTCGATATCGACATCACACCGACCACCTTGCTGAAAGTCAATATGCTCGGTATGTTGAGCGAGATGTCGCGTCCGGGCGGTCCTACCTCGGTAGGCAGCTCTTCGTCGACAGCCAAGGCCGACCTCTGGGATATGGTCTACAGCACGCCTTCGCTGGCATTCCCCATCAAGAGCGAGGCAGGCGACTGGGGCGGCAGCTCTGCCTTTACTGGCGTCAACAACCCTGTGGCAGAGTCCACTGGTGCTGCCTACTACAAATTGCACGAGCGCGCCCTGTATGCCGACATGACTCTGCAACAGGACTTGAAGTACTGGACGCCTGGTCTGAGCCTGACCGCACGTTTGGGCTATGACACCTTCTCGACGCTCTACGAGGACCATAGCATGACTTACGTCTACGGCAACTATCCCGTCAGCTATTGGGAGAATGGTGCGCCTGTCAAGGGTGACTACTGGAGCTCAGGCACTCAGGGTACCATGAGCAAAAGTTCGGGTACTGTCGACTGGGCGCGTCGTCTGACGTTCTCGCTCGGCATGAACTACGACCACACCTTTGTTGAGAAGCACTATGTCTATTCACAGCTGAGATGGGACTATGAGTATGAGAATACGACGGGTGCTACTGGCCGCACCATCTACCGCCACAACATTTCGTGGTTGGGCCACTATGGCTACGACAACCGCTATATCGGTGAGGTGGCCTTGATGTATTCGGGCAGCAACCGTCTGGCTCCTGGTACCAAGTGGAACCTCTCGCCCACGTTCTCTGCTGCCTGGGTGGCTTCCAACGAACAGTTCCTGAAGGACGTCAACTGGATTAACTTCCTGAAACTCCGCGCGAGCTACGGTATTATCAATGCCGACTACCTGCCGGGCGACAACGTGTGGAACTACTACGAGCTCTCCTATGCTCAGGCTTCTTCGAACACGGGCAGCTATCCCTTCGGAGCCGGTTACGACCCCGTCTATGCCAACTCTACGCTTGGCCTGCTGCCTACGGCTGATCCGAAGCACGAGAAGGCCCAGAAGTTCAATATCGGTATCGACGCTACGCTCTTCGGCGGTCTGAATGTCGAAATCGACTACTACTCGCAGGTTCGCAAGGACATCTGGGTATCAGGTGCGGGTGCCTATTCCGACGTCATTGGTTTCGACGCTCCTTACATCAATGCCGGTAAGGTCAACAGCCACGGCTTCGAGATGCAGCTCGACTATACCAAGACGCTGGGCGAAGTGACCTTCAACATCGGTGGCATGCTGAACCTCAATAAGAATGAAATCAAGGATATGGCTGAGGAACCGAAGGCTTATCCCAACCTCGTAGAGACAGGCAATCCGCTGAACTCTACCTATGGTCTGGTGGCCATCGGCCTGTTCAAGGATCAGGCTGATATTGACAACAGCCCTGCCCAGAACTTCTCGACCGTTCGTCCTGGCGACATCAAGTATAAGGATATCAACGGCGACGGTGTCATCGACGCCAACGATAAGACGAAGATTGGCTATAGTGGCTACGCTCCCGAACTGTACTACAACTTCCATGCTGGTGTAGAGTATAAGGGCGTCGGCCTCGACTTCCTGTTCCAGGGCGTCGGACGCTATACGGCTAATCTCAATGCCAAGGCTATGTACTGGCCTTTGCTGAACTCTACCTCGCTGTCACAGCAGTACTACGATGGCCGTTGGACGGCTTCCAACCCCGACGTGAACGCCAAGTTCCCGCGTCTGAGCACGGAGAGCAATGCCAACAACTATCAGGCCAGCACCTACTGGCAGCGCGACCGCTCGTTCCTGAAGCTGCGCAATGTGGAGTTGTACTACAATTTCCCCAGCAGCCTGCTTGAGAAGACAAAGTATATCCAGACCGCCAAGCTGTATGTCCGTGGTGTCGACCTGCTTTGCTTCGACCATCTGGATGAGGCTGATCCTGAGTGCTACGGTGTCAACGCTCCTGTCAACAAGAGTGTTGTCGTAGGTGTGGCATTGTCATTCTAAAGAATTGAAAGTAGTAATGAGTAATTAGATATTAGAAATTATGATTACAAAGATAAATAAAAAAGTGGCAACAGGGGTAGTCTCTTTCCTCTTACCTCTTACCTCATGCCTCTTCTTCGCTTGTAGCAGTCAGATGGATTACAAGGAGTTCAGCGTGTTCGACGAGGCGTATATGCAGAAGAAGTTCGAGCGTGCCGGTGGATTCCTGTCTACCATCTATGCCGACCTCGACTCCGACTTCGGCAACTACAATGGTGCCTGCCTGGCATCAGCTACCGACGAGGCAGTCTATTCGCACGACGGCAACGCCATCGAGAGTTTCTTCAACGGTGCCTGGAGTCCCACCAATCCCAACAGCTCTATCTGGACTACCTGCTATCACGGTATTTCCTACTGCAACCTGTTCCTCGACGAGTTCACGGGTCTGACGTTTGAGGACTACAAACTCGACAAGAACTTCATGGCAGAGATGTACCAGTATAACAACTATCAGTGGGAAGCACGCTGGGCCCGCGCCTACTTCTACTTCGAGCTGGTGCGCCAGTATGGCGGTGTGCCCCTGAAGACCACCAATATGTCTCCTGAAGAGGCCAACCGACTGCCACGTGCTACTGCCGACGAGGTATTCAAGTTCATCGACGACGAGTGTGTGGCCATCAAGGACAGCATCACGAAGGATTATGGCGACCTGGGCGGCTTGGCTATGACGCCCGCCAACAACGGACGTGCCAACAACCTGGCTGTGCTGGCTCTGCGTGCACGTGCTGCACTCTATCATGCCAGCCCCCTGTTCAATCCTGACAACAACCAGGAACTGTGGCGCCAGGCTGCTGAGACCAACAAGGCCGTCATTGACGCCTGTGTCGCTCGCGGCATGAAGCTCTCTCCCGACTACAAGGCATTGTTCATTGGTAACACCAGTTGGAGCGATCCCAATCCTGTGGCTGAAATCATTTTCGGACGCCGTATGCCGACAGAGAACCGCAACTTCGAAACCTACAACTTCCCCGTAGGCATGTCGGGTGCCGGTGCTGGTGGCGGTGGTGGCAACTGCCCCTCGCAGAACCTCGTCGAGGCTTACGAGGACGGTGACAAGCGCTTTGCGGTATCTGTTGCCTGCAATGGCGACTCATGGCCCAATGCCAATACCCAGCCCCTGGAGACCTTCGTCGGTGGCGTCAACGGACTCCCCACGACCTACGGAACACCTACGGGCTACTATCTGAAGAAGTATGTCAACGAGACGGTGCAGATTGCCGGTAGCGGTGCCAACACCTGCAAGCACGTGTGGGTCACCTTCCGCCTGGCTGAGTTCTACCTGAACTATGCCGAGGCCATGCTTAACCTCTCGGGCAGTGGCTATCAGCCTGCTTCGGGCTTCACGATGACCGCCGAGTCTGCCATCAATACCGTCCGTAAGCGCGCCGGTCTGGCTGGTATCGCCAAGGACCTCAGTGCCGCCGACTTCAAGGCTCAGTACGAAAAGGAGCGCTTCGTCGAGCTGGCTTTCGAGGGTCACCGTTTCTTCGACGTGCGCCGCTGGAAAGAAGCCGACAAGTATTTCAAGACCATCTATGGTGTGGAAATCATCAACAATGGCGACGGCACGTTCACCGAGACCAAGAAGGTCGTTCAGAACCGCCAGTGGGAGGATAAGATGTATCTCTTCCCCATTCCGCAGAGCGATATTCTGAAGTCTGGTGGTGCTCTGGATCAGAATCCTGGCTGGTAACAAGATAACAATGTAGGTGGGGCATAGTGTCCTACCTACATTTAAAAAAAGTAAAAAAACAGGTGGATAATTTGCATTTAGGCTTTTTTTCCTTACCTTTGCACGCAAACAAACCATAATTATTTTTATTTACTATCAAAAATTAAATGTTTATGAAAAAATTTTATCTCCTTTTCGCTGCGTTGTTCGCATGGACAATGGTAGCAACAGCTGGTATCAAGAACCTGTACAAGCAGGACTTCGAGTCAGCAGCCACTCCTGCCGATGCAGGTTGGAAATCTCCTAACCTCGCAGGTGGTATGTCGTTGCAGTCAACCGAGTACGGCACATGGTTCCGTTTTAACCTCGGTGCCAACAACAACCGTAATGCCGTTCTGGATTTCAACTACGGAAGAGAGGCTGGTATTTTTGAAGGTCAGGATGTCAAAGAGTACACTGTGAAATTCCAGTGGGGTTTCGTTCGAAATTCTTTGGCTGCTAAGCCTCAGGATACTCAGTTCTCTACAGAGCTTGCACTGTTAGGCGGCAATTGGGACAGCAACCTGAAGTCTAAGGGCTATTTCATCAACAATGGCCAGTACGCAACTGCTGACTCGCTCTGCCTCTTCTCTATTACTCAGCTGAAGGGCGCTTATTCTGACACTAACCCTTATTGGATAGACAATCAGGACGTCAGCACTCATGCAACAGAATTCGTTGTCAATCGCGACACCACTAACGCTACCATCACACTGGCAGAAGGCATGTGGTACGACATCGAAGTAACTATTAATACTGAGACCAAGGCTCTAAAGTGGAAGATTTCTGAGCTTGAAGGTGCTGAGGTTAAGTCTGGTGAGAGCAAGCTAGCTGACAACTGCGATCCTTTCGCCAAGGGTCTGAACGTCCTGATGGGTCGTCAGAACAGCATTGCCGACATTGATGAGGTGAAGGTTCAGGCTATCACCGAGGGTGATTATGCCAACACTCCGACTATCTCTCTCGTAGAGGTTGACCAAAAGAAACGTACTTTCGATATCTATTTCGAGGAAGGCGAGATTCTGCATGTTAAGAAGACCGAGGGTGGTGAGGATACTGCTGTCGAGAGCCCCTACAGATATATCACTGAGACTACAGGTACACTGGAGGTTTGGACCGAGGCTGGTACGGCTACTTCTGAGCACGTAACTTATGACGTTGTTGCTGAGATTATTCCTCTGCCTGCCGCTGCAATTGAAATCATCAAGGTTAGCGAAGGCTATGGAAAGTCTTTGAAGATGACCGTTGATAATTCTACTGTTCCCACACAGCCCCAAATCACACTCACATGGGAATACAGCAATGGCGACAAGTCTAACGGTGAGGTTGCCAGCGGTGCTGTCTATGCAGCAGAAGCACAGGGAACCCTGACTGTTACTACTCACGCCTATGGTTTTGGCGAGACATCCGTAACATTTGAGAATAACACTGATTTCGCTATTGACCAGACTATTGACCTCCAGCATTTGAGTGAGGCCGATTTGATTGCTAAGGGCTTTACTGAGATTGATCCGTTACAGTCTTCCGATACGAAAGGTGAAACCAACTGGACTGGCCGAAA
>JAEEGL016805096.1_pt1 | contig 20860 bp, 13 predicted proteins | sample 9134231 | NCBI WGS metagenome assembly JAEEGL01 (sample SAMN16246548, study PRJNA631951) | gut metagenome | biome: gut microbiome; feature: rumen; material: fiber-attached | host: Bos | place: Iran: Karaj | collected 2018-10
CGGCACATATACCGGAATGGATTTGCTCACTTTTTGGAACGCGTCACTTCCTGCAGCAGGCGCGTTGACCGCCTTACTCGTGATGGATGTCAAGCCCGTACACTCGTCGAAGGCTAGCGATGCAATCTCGATCAGCGAAGCCGGCAGTGTGATCGCCGTGAGGTTCGCGTTATCCGTGAAGGCTTCATCGAGGATGCTCTCTACACCTTCCGGAACGACATATGCACCGGCTCTGCCGGTAGGATAAGCGATGAGTTCGGTCTGAACGGTATTGAACAGCACGCCGTCCAACGAGCTGTACGTCGTATTGGCGGGAGCTACGTTGATGGCCGTCAGTTTCGGGTTACGGAGGAACGAACCCGGCTCGATCCAGTTAACCGTCTTCGGCAGGCTTACAGAGAGCAGTTCAGGACTGTTCGTGAAGGCCTCGCTGTTAATCGAAGTGACGGTAAAGTCATATTTATCGAATTTAACCTTCTCCGGAAGTACGATGTCGCCGACGTACTTGTCGCCACTCAGGTCAAGCACCTGTGCGGTCAGGTCGGAACCGTCCAGGAAGTAGTTGATGCCGTCGATGAGCGCTTCGCCCGTATAGGTATTCGCGGTGAAGTAACCGGGCTGACCGCCTAATCCGTCCGGACGGGCGTAGGTCTTGTCCTTAGGATTCGCATCATTATACGTTGTGCCCTTCCCACCGACGAGAGCCGTACAGCCGTCGAACATATCATCGGACGAACTTGGATTCCATGCGTCATCGCAATAAATGGTAGTCAGCAACTCGCAGCCTTGGAACATCCTGGCCGTATTCGTTACCTTGGCGGTATTGAAACTGCTTAGATCCAACGAGGTCAGCGACTGGCAGCCTTGGAACATAGCATACATATCCGTCACCTTGTCGGTATTGAAACTGCTTACGTCTAGCGAGGTCAGCGACGCGCAGATGTCGAACATTCCAATCATATTCGTCACCTCCGAGGTATTGAGGTATGCCAAGCCCTCTATACTAGTCAAGTTATAAAGCCAGTTGAACCAACAATAAGTTGTTGTCGGGCGGGCAGCCTGCATGGATGCATCCAGTTCCACCGTTGTGAAGAAATCCCGCTCGTCAGAACTCATATTATTCGCACCCTGTTCCGGTGTCCAGTTAGTAATCACGTTTGCACGGCTGCTCTTTTGGTCGTCGTAGTAGAGCACCATCTTCGTGCCATCTTTTACGGCGTAGATCTCTTTCGGTCCTGCGCCCTTGGCTTGTATATTCTCGAAGTAGTTCCAGCCGTCTGCTGATTTGTATGCACTTACGCTCTCTTTGGGCACATAGACAGGGATGGTGTTGGTTACTCCTTCAAACACGAGATCTTCACAAGTCGGCGGAGTAGTTGCCTCACAGATTATTTCGGTCAGACCGGTACAACCGGAGAAAGCCTGATATTTGATATAATTTACGTTCGCCGGGATGGTAATTGTAGTCAATGCCGAGCAATATTTGAAAGTCGAATTACCAATGGTCATTATATTATCGGGAATCGTTACAGAACTCAAAGCGGAACAACCAAAGAATGCATAACCTTCAATGACTTCCAAACTATTGGGTATCGTTACAGAGGTCAAGGAGGAGAAATCTTCGAAAGCGCTCTCTCCAATGCTCATGACTCCTTCCTCAATCACAACGGAAGTGATAAAAGAAGCAAAACTATGCCATGGACGTTTGCTTGGCGAGGTATAACTTGTCATATATCCCGTACCGGAGATGGTGAGCACATCGCCAACCAGTTCCCAATTCACATTCTCGCCGCACTTGCCGGAAGGAGAAGCTGCAGTGAAGTAACCCGGCTGATCGTCCAAGCCGTCCGGACGGGCGTAGGTCTTGTCCTTGGGTAAACTCGTATCATAGGTAGTTCCGTTACCTCCCACCAGAGCAAAACAACCACCGAACATGGCATCCGAGTTCTCCAGAGAGGTAAGCTCGTTGAAATCCGTATTGCAATAGATGGTCTCCAAGGCATGGTTATACTGGAACATACCATCCACACTGGTTACCTTGCTAAAATCAAAATTGGAGATATCCAGCGTCTTGAGCACCGCACAATTTTTAAACATCGATCCCATATTGGTCACATTCCCTGTATTAAAACTGCTGATATCCAAAGTCTCCAACGCATCACACCGCATGAACATACCCACCATATCCGTCACGTTCTCCGTATTGAAATTACTGAGATCCAAATCGGTCAGGCTAGAGCAATGACCAAACATAGTCGTCATCTTGGTTGCAGCGGAGGTTTCAAAGGAGCTTAGATCCAGGGAAGTCAAAGCCGCGCAGGAGTAGAACATACTGGAAAAGATTTTTACCTTGGAGGTATTGAAATGACTAAGGTCAATCGACTGCAAAGACTCGCAGCCGTAGAACATATCCTCCAAAGTAACGGCTTCGTCCGTTTGCAGGTTCTCCAAGCCCCTGATCTCTTTCAGATTCACCAGACGCAGAGAATCCGTAGCGTTGATATACCCGCCGTAAAACATATTACGCAGGTTCGTAGGATGCACATTGAGCATAGAGGCGTCGATAACTACGATATCTATCTTCTTTGCATATTCTTTGAAACGGATGCCCCCTGTACCCGGATTATACCGCTCATAGTTGCTACCGGACGGTTTCTCGCCGTAATAATAGGTCAGCGTGCGGGTTGACGGGCTAAAACCCGTGTACATGACATTCTCTGCCTGAACATAGGCGAGAACGCTCACAAAAAAAAGTAAAAAAGTAAATTTTTTCATAATTGTATATTTTTAGATTGTTAGTTTGTTTCAGTAAATAAAACAAAAGGCAGCGCGCATAGTCATGCGCACCGCCTATACGATGTCAAATTCAACATTTTGTCCCTCTATACCGCCATATACAACATGGGGGGGGTAAAATTGGATATGTAATTGTGCGGGAGAGGCATAAAAGGAGTGTTATTTAATCAAAGTCTGTATAATTATACGGAAGCATTATGCTAAATAGCCATAAACAGGTATACGATATTGCTTCAACTCCTCGCTTTGTACGCGTCGAAACTCATACAAACGGTTGCCTTTTTCGGTTTTCGGCTCCTTTGAATTATTACCTAACAACGTTCCCATAATATGTTATTTTTAATTCACGCCGCGAAGATATACATTTTTTTAGACATATGCAAATAAAAATGCAGTCTATATCAAAATCGGCGGCAAAAGTACTGCTTTAAACTGCCAAAATCGGTAAATTTCAAAAAAAAGTGCAAAAAAAATGACATATGCAAGCACGCATGTCATTTTTTGCAAAAACAGGAGTAGCAGAGGGAGCGGATTTTTATATTATCTTCTCGAGTAAAAATGGAATCACACCGACATATGTCACTCCATTTTCGTCTGTCCATGGACGAGCGTTACCGTCTAAAACAACCACTTTGCGGAATGAATCGCGTGTATTGCGCAGCGAAAAAGTCTCTTGTTCCTTTTTCTCGGCAGTATCTACATTAAGCGCAGACTGGATATAAATCCGCTCTGAGCCGTTGTTAACCACAAAATCTATTTCGTATTGCGCTTGTTGACGCTTACCATCCACCATTCGTTGTACTTCCACAACACCCACATCCACATTGTACCCTCGGCGTATCAACTCGTTATATATCATATTCTCCATCAAGTGAGAGCGCTCTTGCTGGCGGTAATTAAGTCGCGCATTGCGCAACCCTAAATCCATTGCATAGTATTTCTTTATATTATCGAAATAGCGTTTCCCCTTTACGTCATAGCGCTCCGCTACTCCGAATAAATACGCATCTTCCAAGTAGCCTAAGTATGTTTTTACCGTCGGGTCGGTGGTCTTTAGCGACATCGCTGTACATATTGTATTCGCCAATTTATGAGTGCTGGTTAATGAGCCGACGGAAGAATACAACACATCAGTCAGGGCGTCTATCACCACATCATCATTCAAATCATAGCGGTCAACAATATCTTGCATAAATACCTTCTTATGTAATGCTGCAAGGTATTTGCGTTTTTCTTGCTCGTCCGGTTCCAAGACAGCTAAAGGCATACCTCCGTAAAGCAGATATTGTTCAAAAGCATCTGCTTTTTCAAGACCTGCAAAAGCATAGTATTCTGCGAAAGATAGTGGAAAGACATTGATTTCACTGCCTCGGTCGCGGAAATTAGTCACAATATCTTTGGATAGCATTTTGGAGTTGCTTCCGGTTACATACACATCTATGTTTGGTTCGCCACGCAAACTATTCAAGATATCATAGAAAGTGGTATAGAGCAACTCTCTGTCTTCTTCCGGTACCAACGACTCATCAATGTCGGTGTTCTTTACCTTATAGCATAATTGAATCTCGTCTATAAACACATAATATTTGCGGCTCTTATCTGCGCATTGCCCCATCACATATTCACACAAAGTATTTGGGTTTCGATAGGCACTATTTATGTCTTTTTCCAAATCTATCTCCACAAAACATTCTTCCTTCACACCCTGCTGAAGCAAGTATTGCTTGTACAAATGAGATAACAGATACGACTTACCACAACGACGTATGCCGGTGATAATTTTTACTTTGCCGTTCCAACTCTTGGCGGCAATTTTGGCTACATAATCATTCCTAAGTATATCCATAACGAGACTTCTACGATAACTTTAGTTGCAATTGCAACCGTTTTTAAAATGAATTCGCCGCAAAAGTACTACATTTTTTTGAAACACGCAAATATTTCGGTGATTTTTTGCAGTTTTTTCAATCCGCCGCCACAAATCCCGCCCAATAGTAAGGATCGGAGTACTTGGGATGTTGCTGCATGCGGCGTTGGGCTAATTACAATCTCCCATGAGTGCATGCAGTCGTGCGCGCGGGAGTGAGAGAAATGGCGATAAAGGGCATTTATTTGCGTTCTGAGCGCATCAAAGAAATCTACCGAGGGAGTGTCGAAAAGAAATAAAAATGCAAAAATATCGCAAAAAATTTGCGTATGTCAGAAATTTTGCGTACCTTTGCACCCGCAAAGGTGTAGGGGCCTTTTCCCTGTAGCGGTTTTTCCGCTTAACGGAAACACCTAATTAATTGCACCCGCAAAGGTGTGCAGTGTAGTGCAGCAGAGCTGCGTTTAGTGGAACTTCGTTCCGTGTAGTGCCGCTGCGCGGCGTGTAAACAGCGGAGCTATAAACTGCGCAAAGCGCAATAAACATGCAATAATTAAACTAATTAATAATACAATGGAAGAAAACAACGATTTGATTAAGAATGATCACATCATTCCGGTGAAGATTGAGGAGGAAATGAAGACCTCTTATATCGACTACTCGATGTCTGTGATCGTAAGCCGTGCGCTGCCCGATGTACGCGACGGCTTTAAGCCCGTTCACCGCCGCGTGCTGTTCGGTATGAACGAGTTGGGTAACACCTCCGACAAACCGACCAAGAAATCCGCACGTATCGTCGGTGAGGTAATGGGTAAGTATCACCCGCACGGTGACAGTTCTATCTACGGTACGCTCGTGCGTATGGCGCAACCCTGGGCGATGCGTTATTGCCTCGTAGACGGTCAAGGTAACTTCGGTTCGGTCGATGGTGACGGCGCTGCCGCTATGCGTTATACCGAGGCGCGTCTGTCGAAGCTCGCCGAGGAGATGCTGCGTGATATCGAGAAAGACACCGTCGATATGGTGCCTAACTTCGACGATTCGCTGCTCGAGCCGGCTGTGCTGCCTTGCCGCTTCCCGAACCTGCTGGTGAACGGCGCAAGCGGTATCGCCGTAGGTATGGCGACCAACATGCCGACGCATAACCTGAGCGAGGTCATCGACGGCTGCTGCGCGTATATCAATAATATCAAGGCGCGTATGCACGACGCAAGTGTAGAGGATATCACGGTCGAGGACCTGATGGAGTTCGTCAAGGCTCCGGACTTCCCGACGGGCGGTACCATCTACGGCTATCAGGGCGTCAAGGACGCTTTCGAGACCGGCCGCGGACGTATCGTCATCCGCTCGAATGCCGAGATAGAGACCGACGACAACGGTCGCGAGCGCATCATCATCACCGAACTGCCGTACGGCGTAGTGAAATCGGACCTGGTGAAGAACATCGCCGAACTCGTCAACGACAAGAAGATAGAAGGTATCTCCGATATCAATGACCACTCCAAACGCGATATCCGTATCGTCGTAGAGGTAAAGCGCGACGCGAACGCACAGGTGGTACTCAACAAACTGTATAAGTTCACCGCCCTGCAGTCCAGCTTCGCTGTGAACAACATCGCCCTCGTCAAGGGTCGTCCGATGCTGCTGAACCTCAAGCAGCTGCTCGGCAACTTCATCGAGCACCGTATGGACGTCGTAACCCGCCGTACGCGCTTCGAACTCAAGAAAGCCGAGGAGAAAGCCCATATCTTGGAGGGCTTGATCATCGCCGTAGATAATATCGACGAGGTCGTTCGTATCATCCGCGCCAGCCGCACGCCGGCCGACGCTCAGGCAAACCTCGAGGCACGTTTCAACCTCGACAACCTCCAATCAAAGGCTATCGTGGACATGCGTCTGTCGGCGCTCACCGGTCTGCGTATCGACGAGTTGAAGCACGACTACGAGGAGATAGAGAAACTCATCGCGCACCTCAACGAACTGCTCGCCAGCGAGGAGATGCGTTACGACGTCATCAACGCCGAGCTCCAGGAGATCAAAGAGAAATACGGCGACGAGCGCAAGACGCAGATCGTCAAGATGGCTACCGAGTTCAACCCCGAAGATATGTACGCCGACGACGATATGGTCATCACTATCTCGCATCTCGGCTATATCAAGCGTACTCCGCTGGCAGACTTCCGTCAGCAAACCCGCGGCGGTATCGGTTCGAAAGCATCCAGTGCCCGCGACCAGGACTTCATCGAGAAGGTTTATCAAGCATCTATGCACTCAACCATGATGTTCTTTACCGAGATGGGCCGTCTCTACTGGCAGAAAGTATATGAACTGCCGGAGGGCAACAAGCAGTCCAAAGGCCGCGCTATCCAGAACATGATCAATCTCCAGAAGGGCGATAAGGTACGCACCTGTATCAATGTCAAAGGACTCAACGATCCGGAGTATGTACAGAACCATTTCCTCATCTTCATCACCAAGAACGGTCTGATGAAGAAGACTACGCTCGAGGCCTACAGCCGTCCGCGTGCGAACGGTATCATCGCCCTCGGCCTGCGCGACGGAGACGAGTTAATCGGCGTCACCCTGACCGACGGACAGAGCGAGATGCTCGTCGCTTCGTACAACGGTAAAGTATGCCGCTTCAACGAGGCAGGCGTTCGCCCGATGGGCCGTGGAGCAAGCGGTGTGAAAGCAATAACTTTGGAAAATGACGGCCTGGATCGCGTGATTGGCACGGTTTGTGTAGAGAAGGGTACTGAGAAGACTATTCTCGTGATCTCTGAAAACGGATTCGGTAAGCGTACGCCGGTCGATGACGAGGAAGGCAACCCGATTTATCGCGTGACGAACCGCGGCGGTAAGGGCGTCAAGACCATCGAGATAACCGAGAAGACCGGTCACCTGGTTGGTATCGAGGCTGTAACCGATGAGGACGACCTGATGCTCATGACCAAGTCCGGAACGGCTATCCGCATGGATATCTCGACCATCCGTCAGACCGGCCGCGCCGCACAAGGCGTCAAGCTCATCGAACTCCAGAAACGTAACGACACCCTCGTCAGCGGATGTATCGTTCCCAAAGACGAGGAAGATGAGGCTAATGGCGAAGGGTTAGAGGCTAATGAAGAAACAAATAACAACGAAAATCAAGAATAAGTATGAAAAAATCATTGATTTTGGCAGCAATTGTGCTCATGAGTGCAGGCTGCTTCGCACAGAAAAACCCGTTGGTAAAGAAGGCGAAAAGCTTGATGAACTCCGAGACGCCGGACTTCCGCGCCGCTCGTGATTTCGTGGAAGAGGCCCTGGTGGCTGAACCGACGGCTGAGAACTACTACTGGGCTGGTATGATCGGTTACAAAGAGGTACAGCGCGAGAACTACAACCAGATGTTGGGACAAGGCGCTGATGTAGCTGCTGCCGGTCTGGCTTGTGAGGAGAGTTACAAGTACTGGCTCAAAGCCGACGAACTGGCGCAGGTGCTCGTGCTCGACAAGAAAGGCAACCAAGTGCCGACTGACCCGAAGATGCGCGGTAAACTCGCCAAGATGATGCTGGAGTATTACCAGAACCAAGAACTGGTGAAGTACGGTATCCACCTCAACGAGTCACGCGACTACGCAGGCGCTTACGCTGCGTTCAAGATGCACATCTCTATTCCTGACTTGGAAATGATGCAGGATCTGAAACTGCAGAAAGAGATGCCGCGTGACACCACTTATACGCAGTATAAGTACTACGCCGCTATCTTCGCTGTGCAGGCTGAGATGCACGATGAGGCTATCGCACTGCTCAAACAACTCAAGGACGGTGACTACGAGGCGATCGCAGTTAACCAGTTCCTCTATCAGGAGTACTTGGCGCTCAAGGATACCGCTAACTTCGTAGAAACGCTGCAAAACGCTGTTGCACGCTTCCCGCAAGAGCCGTGGTTCCTGCAGAACCTCATCAACTTCTATATCTTCTCCGGTCAGGAGCAGACGGCGATCGACTATCTGGCTACCGCTATCGAGCGTGAGCCGAACGTAGCACAGTACCACCTGATCAAAGGTAACCTCGATGAGAACCAAGGAAACTACGAGGTAGCGCTCGTAGAGTTCGACAAGGCGCTGGCGCTCGACCCGACGATGGCTGACGCGATGGCCGGCAAAGGACGTGTATATTACAACCAGGCTGTCAAACTGAACGAGGCTGCTGCCCTCATCTCCGACAACAAGGCCTACAAGAAAGCCCTGGAAGAGATGAACGAGGTATTCCGTAAATCCCTGCCGTTCTTTGAGAAAGCACATGAGATGGCTCCGGATGATCGCAGTTACCTGCAGACCCTCAAAGCACTCTACTATCGTTTCGGTATGGACGATAAGTATCGTGAGGCGAGTGAGAAGTTAAGTAACCTCTAATGGGACGCATTCTCGCAATAGACTACGGTCGTAAACGCACAGGATTAGCCGTTACGGATGTTCTCCGCATAACGGCTAATCCGCTGCTTACGATTGAGACGAGCGAACTAATGAATTGGCTAACCGACTACTTCGCACGCGAGCAAGTTGATGAGGTAGTCATCGGACATCCGACACAAATGAACGGACAGGAGTCGGAGTCCATGAACTATATCCGTCCGTTCTTAGGAGTCTTTAAGAAGACCTTTCCCGACAAACCGATAACTATGTATGACGAGCGCTTCACGTCGGTTCTGGCGCACCGGGCGATGATTGACGGGGGAATGAAGAAAAAAGACCGACAAAACAAAGCCGTGGTCGATAAAATCGCCGCGTGCATCATCCTTGAGGGATATTTAGAGAGCATATGATACTACCAATATATTTGTACGGTCAGCCGGTACTTCGCAAACAGGCTGAGGAAATAGAGCAGACGCCCGAACTCAAGCAGTTCATCGCGGACATGTACGAGACGCTCACGCAAGCGGAAGGTTGCGGTCTCGCGGCTCCGCAGGTGGGCAAACCTTGGCGGCTGTTCGTGGTAGATGGAGATGAACTGGCGGAAGACTATCCGGAGTGCAAAGGCTTCAAGCGCGCGTTCATCAATCCCGAACTGATAGAGGAGAGTGAGGAGACCTGTACCTATTCCGAAGGTTGTCTCTCGCTGCCCGGCATCAGTGAGAATGTGATTCGTCCGGTGTCGGTGCGTCTGCGCTACCTGGACGAGGATTTTAACGAGCACGAAGAGACCTTTACAGGCTTCCAGGCGCGTATCGTGCAGCACGAGTACGACCACCTCGAGGGACATGTGTTCACCGATCGTATCTCGCCCATCCGCAAGACCTTCACCCGCAACAAACTGCTGGCGATCGCCAAAGGCAAAACGGTAGCACGGTATAAATATAAAAGAAATTAATCTGATTGCTGATTGCTGATTGCTGATTACTTTTTATGGATTGGTTGAATGTCATCATCATGGGTGTGGGCTTGGCCATGGACTGCTGTGCAGTCTCGGCGGTGCAGGGTCTGAATGCGCATGCATGGCATCCGCGGGCACTGCTGATGGCGCTCATCTTCGGCTGCTTCCATATGGGCATGCCGGTCATCGGTTATTATGCCGGTTCGCTCTTTGTGGATTTCATGCGGATTTATGCCCCGTGGATTGCGTTGGTGCTGTTAGGCTTTTTGGGCATAAAGATGATTTGGGAGTCTTTCCGAAAAGACAAAGAAGCAGAAACAACGGCTAACTGGCATGTATCGAACTTGTTGCTATTAGCATTGGCTACCAGTGTAGATGTCTTGGCTACAGGGCTGCTCTTCGTGCCGTATCCGGAATGGTTGTTGCCGTCTGTGATCATAATTGGTGCCATTACGGCTATCTTCTCTTTAGGAGGCTATTTGGTCGGAGTGTTTGTGGGAAAACTGAAGATAAACATGGAACTCATAGGCGGTATTGTCCTGATCGCCTTGGGTATAAAGATTTGGACAGAAGGATTCTTCGGGTTGTAACGTGTAAGGTGTAAGAATGTTTTTAATACAGAACACATTAGTCAGTCTGGACGTGCTCGAGAAAGAGTTCTGCTGCGACCTCGACACTTGCCGCGGATGTTGCTGTATCGAAGGCGACGCAGGTGCTCCACTGACGGCCGAAGAGGAAGAGAAGATACAAAGTATCTTACCGGTCTTGCTGCCTGAGATGACCAAAGAGGCGAAAGCCGTAGTCGAGGCGCAGGGTATCGCCTATAACGACCCGTCGAACGAACGCGTGACCTCTATCGTCAACAACAAAGACTGTGTCTTTGCCCGCACGGACCATAACGGCTGGTGTTACTGCCTGATAGAGAAAGCGTACAACGCCGGAAAGATAGATTTTAAGAAACCCGTCTCGTGTCACTTGTATCCGATACGACTGACCAAAGTAGGGGAATATACAGGACTTGAATACCACCGCTGGGATATTTGTCATTGTGCGCGGCTCAAGGGCAAGAAAATGCACCTGCCGCTGTATCAATTCCTCAAAGAACCCCTCATACGCCGCTTCGGACAAGCCTGGTACGATGAATTGGAACTAACCGCTAATGAATGGCGTAAGCAAATGATGAAATGATGCGAATGATGAAATGATGAAAGCAGAGATAATTACCATAGGAGACGAGTTACTCATCGGTCAAGTGGTGGACACCAACTCCGCCTGGATGGCCGAACAACTCAATGAGATAGGCATCGAGTTATACCAAATAACGTCGGTGCATGACCAGCGCGAGCATATCGTCGCGGCGCTCGACGAAGCCTTCAGCAGGGCCGATATCGTCTTGACGACCGGTGGGCTAGGGCCTACGAACGATGATATCACCAAGCATGTGCTGTGCGAGTATTTCGATACACACCTTATAGAAGATCAGCGCGTGCGCGCGCATATTATGGACCTGTACCGCGAGCGACCGGATGTGCTCAACAAACTGACCGCTACGCAGTGGTTAGTGCCCGAGAGCGCAGAGATCCTTGAGAATCGGGTAGGGTCCGCGCCCCTGATGGTCTTTCATCACGGCGCACAAATCCTGGCGTCCATGCCCGGCGTGCCGTACGAGATGAAGATCGCCATGACCGAACAGATCCTGCCGTATCTAAGCCGTCAGTTATCAGCGGTCAGCCATCAGATCTTGCATCGCACGCTGCAAGTGACCGGCATTCCGGAGTCGAGTTTGGCGATTCTTCTTGAGGATTATGAGGCTTCCATGCCGTCCGGCCTGCACTTGGCGTACCTGCCGAAAGACGGAATTATCCGTCTGCGTCTGTCTTCCTACGGCGACTTGACCGAAGAAGAGATGGCGCTTTGGTTTGACAAACTCCAATCGCACGTACGCGATTATATGATAGCCGACACCGACGAGCCCTTGGAGGTCATCTTGGGCAATTTGCTGAAAGCCAAGGGGCAGACGATCGCTACCGCAGAGAGTTGTACGGGAGGCAAACTTGCTTCCTTGCTCAACAAACATGCCGGCAGTTCGGCCTTCTATTGGGGCTCGGTTATCAGCTACGACAACAGCGTCAAAGAGCATCTTTTGGGTGTGCCGGCAGAACTGATAAACACGCACGGCGTAGTAAGCGAAGAAGTAGTGCGCGTAATGGCAGAGTCCGTTCGCAAACAACTCAATACTGATTACAGTATTGCCACTTCCGGCATCGCAGGTCCTTCCGGAGGCACTGTAAACAAGCCTGTTGGCACCGTTTGGATAGCCTGGGCGACCCCTCACGGAACGACCGCCGAGTGCTTCCATCTCGGTAAATTACGAGAACAGATAACCGATAGAGCATGTGTGAAGGCGCTCGTAGGAATGATACAGAAGTTGAAAGTTGAAAGTTGAAAGTTGAAAGAATGAATGAGTGAATTAGCGCAGTTTATATTTGAACCGTCGATCACGCAGTCGCTATTATGGCTGACGATCGTGATGACCATCGGTCTATGGTTGGGAGAGAAGGCAAAGATCGGCCATTTCTCCTTGGGTGTCACGTGGGTGCTCTTTATCGGCATTGCCCTGGCATCCTTAGGCGTCAAGATCGACCATGCGGTTGGGCAGTTCGCCAAAGACTTCGGTCTCATACTCTTCGTCTATTCTATCGGTTTGCAGGTCGGACCGTCTTTCTCTCCCTTTAAAAAGGGTGGATTGCAACTCAATATGCTGGCAGCCGCTATCGTGCTGCTCGGCTGCGTATGCACGATCGCCTTACATTATATCACGGGCATCGACATGTCCACCTTGGCGGGCGTCATGTCCGGTGCGACCACCTCTACGCCTTCGCTGGCCGCTGCGCAACAGGCCTATTTTGACCTGACCGGCACGTCTAACCCCGATATCGCGACAGGATATGCGGTCGCTTATCCCTTAAGCATCGTAGGCGTCATCCTGGCCTTCGAACTGATACGCAAGTCCTTTAAGATCAGTCTTCCCGAAGAAGAGAAACGGCTGAAAGAGGCGGCCCGCGAGACCACCGAAGAACCTATTTGCGTGGATTTGACGCTTAATAATCCGCAAATAGACACCCTCACGCTTGCCGAACTGCAACGTCTCTGTCCGATAAAAGAGATGATCGTCAGTCGTGTCATTCGGGTGGATGGCTCGGACGAACTGGTGAATGAACAGACGACCTTCCGCAACGGCGATACACTCCGTGTATTAACCGACCAACAGCATGTCGATATGCTGCGTCTGTTGGGCCAAATGAAGAACTACGACCTGCATGTGCAGAGTGAGAAATCCGACCATCTTATCTCCCGCCGTATCGCCGTCACGCGACCGGAATGCAACGGCAAGCGTATCCGTTCGTTTAACCTGCGCCAGCAGTACCACGCTACTATCACGCGTGTCAGTCGTGCCGGTATTGACCTGCTCGCTACACCCGATATGATTCTTCAGCTTGGCGACCGCCTGATGGTAGTTGGCGACAAAGACGATGTAGGTAGGGTAGCAGAGACCTTCGGTAATGAGCTCAAACGTCTCGATGTGCCGCATCTCTTGCCGGTGTTCTTCGGTATGGTACTCGGTATATGCGTAGGCCTGCTGCCTATTCCGCTGCCCGGTTTGGGGACGACCTTTAAGTTAGGCCTCGTAGGCGGTTCCCTCATCGTAGCCATCCTCATCGGCCATTACGGACCGTATTATAACATGGTCACTTTCTCCACCACGTCAGCGAACATGATGTTGCGGCAAGTGGGCCTGACACTCTTCCTGGCGGCCTTGGGTCTCTCCGTAGGAGAGAACTTCGTGCCAACACTGGTCAACGGTGGTTATTTGTGGATAGGTTACGGCTTTATCATCACCATTGTGCCGCTGTTTGTGGTGGGCGGTATCGCGTATAAATTGCTGCATGTCAATTTCTTTAATGTCGTGGGTCTTCTGATCGGATCAATGACATCGGCGATGGCTTTGCCTTATGCGCAGTCGCTCTCGTCGGAGAACAACCAAGCTGCGGTTTGTTACGCCACCGTCTATCCGTTTACCACTTTCCTGCGCGTGATGGCTGCCCAACTCTTAGTGCTGATCTTCTGCTCGTTTACCACGCCGGACAGCATCGCGCCGCAAGCTCTGCCGGCCACCGTCAATACGGCGATAGGCGAGGAATACGGACCGACCCTGACGATGGATGACAACACGCTTTACTTCGTGGGCCTGAACCGCGGAGAGACGAATGTGACGGAAGATATATATGTTGCCCGTCGTGATCGCAAAACAGGCGAGTGGAGTGCCGCACAAATAGTACCCGGCTTATGCAGCCCGTATCGCAACGAAGCACCGACATCCGTCTCCGGAGACGGCCGCACGATGTTGGTCTTCGTCGAAGGCCGCATGTGCTTCTCTGTACGCGGGCCGCAAGGATGGTCGGAGCCCCGTCCCCTTCCGCGACACCTGCAGTTAGGTAACTGGCAAGCCGACGCAATGATAACCGCCGACGGAAATGCCTTGCTTTTTGCCGCCAATTATCCCGTTGAAAACGAAGAAAAAGCGTCTCTAAATATATTCGTAAGTGAACGCACCGAAAGCGGGTGGGGCACACCGTACTCCATCGGACCGGTCATCAACACCACAGGCATGGAGCGCTCGCCTTTCCTTCATCCCGACATGAAGACCCTTTATTTCTCTTCGGATCGCGAAGGCACGCTCGGCGAACTCGATGTATGGGTGTCAAGGCGCTTGGCTGACACTTGCTGGAACTGCTGGTCCGAACCCGAAAACCTCGGACCGACCATCAACACCACCGGTCGGGATTGCTGGTATAAGATCTCGGCGGACGGCAAGACGGCTTACTATGCGCAGAAAAGCGGCCGCAGGCATGATATCTATACCGTCACGCTGCCGGAAGACAAGCGCCCGGAGCCTATTACGGTGCTTAGCCGGAACGAAGCGGTAGCTATCAACAACCTGCTCTTTGAGACCGCCAGTGACCAAATCCTGCCCGTCTCGCTGCCGGAACTGAAACGTATCGCCCTTTTCGTGCAGACATACGGCTATGCCGTACGACTCGCCGGACACACGGATAATATCGGTCAACCCGAAGCCAACAAAGACCTCTCGCAGCGCCGCGCGGAGTCCGTAAAACGCCAATTGGTAGCGTACGGTTGCGACGAAGCGAAAATCAAAGCCTTCGGCTACGGAGACACCAAGCCCGTAGCGTCCAATGACACCGAAGAAGGACGCCAACAAAACAGACGCGTAGAGATAACAATACAATAAACTATTTATGAGAAAAATCTTCTTTTTAGCAGCAGCCCTGCTGCCCCTGTTGAGCTTTGCTCAAGAACGAATCATGGTCATCGCTGATCCGCACGTATTGCCGCAGTCAATCATTGATCAGGAAGCCAATTTTGACGAGTACATGCAGACCCAGCGTAAGATGTTGGACCTCAGTGAGCCCATTTGGCACGCTCTGTTGGACACCGCGTTGAAGCACAAGCCGGACTTGGTTCTCATCCCCGGTGACCTCACCCGTGACGGTGAAAGTGCAGCGCACGATACGGTTTCGAACGGCATTGCACGCTTGCAAGCAGCCGGCATTCGCACGCTGGTTATTCCGGGAAACCATGACCTGCCGGGCAATAACTGGGAGGCGCTGTATCCGGGTACTTTTGAGGACGCCGAGACCGATGTGGATTCGCATTCCTTTGCCGTAGAACCCATCAAAGGACTGACGGTAATTGGTATCGACGGTTCGGACGGTAAGGCCTCTGTCGGTAAGTTGTCGTCGGCTACCCAGGCTTGGATCATGGCGCAAGCAGACGCAGCTGTTGCCAAAGGCAACATGATCATCGCGATGACGCACTGGCAGATCCTGGAGCACTTTGACCAACAGGCTACGCTCGAGAGTTCGTGCCGTTTCAACAATGCGGATGAATTGCGTGACCAACTCATGCATCACGGCGTACACCTCGTGCTCACCGGTCATTTCCACGTCAACGGTATCACGACCTTCCGCGACACCACCGGTCTGACGAACGACAGCCTCGTGGAGATCACCACCGGTTCGCCGATCACTTATCCATGCCCCTACCGCTGGCTCACGATATCTTCCGACCGCAAGCGTGTAGCCGTAGAGACCGAGTATATCCAATCCTTAAAGGACATCGCGGATCTCAATACTTACAGCCGCGACTGGATGTATGAGCACACCCAGAATATGGTTCCCGGCCTCGCTACCCGAGCATGGTCAAAAGTGTTTGCCAAATGGGACGAGAAAATCGTACCGATGCTGGAGCAGGTGCACCTGGAAGCATATGCAGATATGTTAAAAGGCTTTTTACCGCAAGACGAGGAAACACAGATAGCGCTCGCGCAAACCTACCTGGCGAAGCCCGCTTCCAACCTCTATCTCTTCCATTCGGAGGCGAACGAAAACGAACATCCACAAGAAGGGCAGGCGCTCGCCGATGCGGTCTATGCGGGTATAGAAGGTATGATGGATGATATATTCGGTACAGATTGGATGGGAATTGTGCTGAAGAAGATTTTCCTGCCTTTTGCGCTCGCAGCTGTAGAAGAACCTGTTCAGTCAATGGTAGAAGATAAGACCTTACTTTACACGCCTCACGCCGATGTTACCGATGACTTGCATCCTATATTATATATCAATGATGCCGAGCGTACAGGCTTCGAGTCGTTGAAAGACGAAGCATCGCGTGCTATCAAATTCATCCTCAACGGACAGCTGTTCATCCAAAAGGGTGACCGTCTTTACACCCCGCAAGGACAACAAGTAGCGCAATAAATTGACAAAAAATGTGGAAAAGTGGCATACACTATTGTGTATGTCATTTTTTTTGTGTAACTTTGCCCGCAAATTTGCATATCATATAAAATATCTATACAATGAATCTTTCTGAATTAACTGACAAGATCTACGCGGAGGGCGTAGAAAAAGGCAATGTAGAGGCTAAACAAATCGTTGAGAATGCGAACAAAAAAGCCGAAGAGATCATTGCTCAAGCAGAGAAAAAAGCTGCGTCTATCATAGCCGACGCAGAGAGTAAGTCTGCGGACCTGGACAAGAAGACGCGCGCGGAGTTGAAGCTCTACGCCGAGCAGAGTGTCAACGCCGTGAAGACCGAGATCGTGAACCTGCTGTCCGACAAGATTGCTGCCGACAGCGTAAAAGCTGCTACGGCAGACGCGAAGTTCATGCAGGGGCTGATTGCCAAGTTGGCGGAGCAGATGGCCAAGAACGGCGAGGTGCTCATAGAGGCCAAGGATGCCGACGCACTGAAGAAATACTTCTCCGCGAATGCCAAAGGCTTGCTCGAGAAAGGCGTGAAGATTGCCGAGGTGAAGGGTATCAAGACCGACTTTACCATTCAGCCGGCCAAGGGCGGCTACAAACTGGCCTTCGGTGACGCTGAGTTCATCGCATATTTCAAGGAAATGCTTCGTCCCCAACTCGTAGAAGAACTGTTCTGATATGACGTACGAGTATTTACTAGCCGGACTTCCTGAGTTAAAGGCAGGCTCAGACGCTCCCATCTCGTTGGACAAACTCAATGAGTTGCTCAACGAGTGTCTGGTGGAGTCGGATAAGGCGCTGCTGGACTTACTGCGTGCTCCTATGGACAAAGCGACGCTGGCGGAAGGGCTGAAGGCAAGCAATAAGTTCGTGCGGGAGTGGTTTGCGTTCAATCGGGACATGAATAATGTGCTGGTAGCGCAGATATGCCGCAAGCACGGCTTTGATGTCAAGACCCAGATCGTCGGAGAGGGTGAAGTAGCGGAGCAGTTGCGCACGCACGTAAGCCAAAAAGACTTCGGCCTGAGTGAAGTGATGGACGAGTACCAGGAAATCCTTGCGCTCGCGCAGATAGAGAACCTCATGGATCGTGAGAAAGCGATCGATGCCATCCGTTTCGAGTGGCTGCAATCCCGCACGGAGTTCGATTTCTTCTCGTCCGAGATGGTGTTTGCCTACTATTTAGAGGCTATCATGCTGCATAGATGGAGTATCCTGACCATCGAAGAAGGCGAGAAAGTCTTCCGCGAGTTAGTGAAAGACATGAAGAAAGGTGTGAATTTAAATAATACAACTATATGACAACAGGAAAAGTTAAAGGTATCATTTCCAACCTGGTGACCGTCGCTGTGGACGGACCGGTTGCGCAAAATGAGATTTGTTACATCTACATCGGTGAGACCAAACTGATGGCGGAGGTCATCAAGGTCATCGGTGCCAATGTGTACGCGCAGGTGTTCGAGTCCACCCGTGGCCTGAAAGTGGGCAACAAAGTGGAGTTCACCGGACACATGCTCGAAGTAACGCTCGGTCCGGGTCTGCTGAGCCGCAACTACGACGGTTTGCAGAACGACCTCGACAAACTGACGGGCGTATTCCTCAAGCGCGGTGAGTATAACTTCCCGCTGGATGCCGAGAAGAAATGGGCGTTCAAACCGATCGCCAAAGTAGGCGATAAGGTAGAAGCTGCTTCTTGGCTCGGTGAAGTGGACGAGAACCACCAGCCGCATAAGATCATGGTGCCCTTCGTCTTCGAAGGTTCGTACACCGTGAAGTCTATTGCCAAAGCAGGAGAATATACCATCAACGAAGTGATGGCAGTACTGACCGACGCAGAGGGCAAAGACCACGAGGTGACGATGGTTCAGAAATGGCCGGTGAAGAAAGCCATCCTCGCTTATCGCGAGAAACCGCGTCCCTTCAAACTGCTGGAAACCGGCGTGCGTACCATCGACACCGCGAACCCGCTTTGCGAGGGAGGTACAGGCTTCATCCCTGGTCCGTTCGGAACGGGTAAGACCGTGCTCCAGCACGCTATCTCCAAGCAAGCGGAGGCCGATATCGTGATCATCGCTGCCTGCGGTGAGCGTGCGAACGAGGTCGTGGAGACCTTTACGGAGTTCCCTGAACTCGATGACCCGCATACAGGCCGTAAGCTCATGGAGCGTACCATCATCATCGCCAACACCTCGAACATGCCGGTGGCTTCCCGTGAGGCTTCTGTATATACCTCGATGACCATCGCGGAGTACTACCGCTCGATGGGTCTGCGCGTGCTGTTAATGGCCGACTCCACCTCCCGTTGGGCACAGGCGCTGCGTGAGATGTCGAACCGTCTGGAGGAACTTCCGGGACAGGACGCTTTCCCGATGGACCTCTCGGCGATCATCGGCGCTTTCTATGCCCGCGCAGGATATGTGTACCTCAATAATGGCGCAACAGGTTCGGTCACCTTCCTGGGTACGGTTTCGCCGGCCGGAGGTAACCTCAAAGAGCCTGTGACGGAGGGTACGAAGAAAGTGGCACGTTGTTTCTATGCGCTCGAGCAGGCCCGTGCTGACCGTAAGCGCTACCCGGCTGTGAACCCGATTGACAGTTATTCGAAATACGTGGAATATCCGGAGTTCGAGGAGTATATCTCGCAATTGATCGATAAAGACTGGCTGCCGATGGTAAACGACATGAAGACCTATATGCAGCGCGGTAAGGAGATCCAGGAGCAGATCAATATCCTCGGTGATGACGGTGTGCCCGTGGACTACCACGAGGCGTTCTGGAAAGCCGAGGTGATTGACTTCGTGATCCTGCAGCAAGATGCGTTCGATAAGATCGACGCCGTATGTCCGCTCGAGCGTCAGCAGTACATGCTGCGCCTCGTGATGGATATCTGCAAGCACGACTACGACTTCGATAATTTCCTCGATGTAAGCGAATACTTCAAGCGTATCATCAACCTCTGCAAGCAAATGAACTACTGCGAGTTCAAGTCCAAAGATTTTGAGGACTACCGCAAGAAACTCGATGAACTGTTGGCAGAAAAACAAATTAAAGATTAATGATTATGGCAAAGGCTTTTCAAAAAATATATACGCAGATTTCTGCGATAACTAAGGCGACGCTGTCGCTTAAGGCCGAAGGAGTAGGTAATGACGAGTTGGCATTGGTGAATGGTAAATTGGCGCAGGTAGTGAAAATCCTCGGCGACGAGGTGACGCTGCAGGTATTCCAGGGAACCGAAGGTATTCCTACCAACGCTGAAGTGGTTTTCCTGGGCAAGGCTCCGAGCCTGAAAGTCAGTGACCAATTGGCAGGTCGTTTCTTTAACGCCTATGGCGATCCGATCGATGGCGGACCTGCTATCGAGGGTAAAGAGGTCGAGATCGGCGGTCCTTCGGTGAACCCCGTTCGCCGTAAACAGCCGTCGGAGCTCATCGCGACCGGTATCGCGGGTATCGACTTGAACAATACCTTGGTATCCGGTCAGAAGATTCCTTTCTTCGCCGATCCGGACCAGCCGTACAACCAAGTAATGGCTAATGTGGCGCTGCGTGCGCAGGCCGACAAGATCATCCTCGGCGGTATGGGTTTGACCAATGACGACTACCTTTATTTCAAGAATGTGTTCACCAATGCGGGCGTGCTCGACCACATCATCTCGTTCGTTAATACGACCGAGAACCCGCCGGTAGAGCGACTGCTTATCCCCGATATGGCCTTGACGGCCGCAGAGTATTTCGCGGTAGAGAAACACGAGAAAGTGCTCGTGCTCCTCACCGATATGACGCTCTATGCCGACGCGCTGGCGATCGTCTCCAACCGTATGGACCAGATTCCTTCCAAAGACTCTATGCCGGGTTCGCTCTATTCGGACCTCGCTAAGATCTACGAGAAGGCCGTACAGTTCCCGGAGGAAGCCGGAGGCGGTTCTATCACTATCATCGCCGTGACAACCCTCTCGGGCGGCGATATCACGCACGCTATCCCGGATAAC
>JAEEGL016890849.1_pt1 | contig 20860 bp, 16 predicted proteins | sample 9134231 | NCBI WGS metagenome assembly JAEEGL01 (sample SAMN16246548, study PRJNA631951) | gut metagenome | biome: gut microbiome; feature: rumen; material: fiber-attached | host: Bos | place: Iran: Karaj | collected 2018-10
CTTCCATAGCTGATGCATTGTTAACCTCCCTTTTCTAATCCGGTAATACTAATGTTTTATCCCAGTCAAATTCCACCTGACTGTAATTTGGATTTACAACTCTTAAAATCTTCTGGTACAGACTTCTGTGACCTGCATCACTCTTCATCAATCTATTCTGATATAAGTAGTGTGCCAGATTATAAACCGTAAATTTCTTCACATCACTGTATAAATAGGTTCCATCCTTTAACTGCACATACGCTTTTACGGAGATGGAAGCATTGTAGAATTCCGCAGACTTCAGATTATTCATTGTCATTGCGTAACTCTGTCCTTCGCCATAAGATTTTTTCATCTTTCCGCTGTCATCGGATTCAAATGTATAAACAGTCATTGCTGTGCTGTCTACATACAATTCATCATCTTCTGCATAATTTGTAAGACCATAAATCAAGCCTGATTTTTCTACTTCCTGATCCGGATCCTTCACTGTGTAAATTACACGAAATCCGTCAGCCAGAGTGCTCATCTGACAGCCTGAAATGGAAACGGAAGCATTGTACTTTGGTGCCTCTGTAGTCGGTTCTGCTGTTGTCGGCTCTTCTGTGGTAGGCTCAACCGTTGTCGGTTCCTCAGTAGTCGGTTCCGCTGTTGTTTCTTCTGCTTTCTTTGCAATTGTAAAATCTGTTACGTTACAAGCTCCTGAATCGGAAACTAACGAAATCTTGTATTCACCTTTTGCTGCAAAGGTCAGCTCTGCTGTATGGTCAATAAATGTATTCCAGTCTGTGCTTGCCTGAACAGGAACTGTTGCAACAGTCTGATTGTTCAGTTTCACAAGCATGTTCTTTGTATTGTACTGTGCGTTTCCAGCCGCAAGTTTCATCGTAATGTTGTACTTGCCTGCTTCCGGAACACGGATGTAATAATTCAATTCCGATCCGGTCTTTAAGTTTCCGGCATAGGTCGGAGTTCCTGTTGTAATAGTTACTTCGCTGCTCTTTGATACGAAAGAGTCTACCGGTACAGTTCCCGGAACTGCAGTAATTGTTGGATTTGTAACAGTCGTTCCTGTTCCCATCACATCCTTAATTGCCTTCAATAAGGAATACGTTCCGAAGGAATCCTGTCCCAATTCCCAAATCATAATTCCACCGTAAGACTTGCTGCGTTCAGCCTTCTGTCTGATGGTTGTTTCACCGTTATAGTAAACAGTCTTTCCGTTAATTGTTGCTGTATCGGAATTTCTGTTGTTTGCATTTGCACTGATGATTTCCCCGTAAGTAAATGCATCGGAATATCCGCCCGGTCCGTACCCATAGAAAGGTACGCCAATTGTCAAACGATCTTTGCTGATGCCTTTTCCTGAATAATGAGAAATCTGATTGTTTACAAAGTTCATGGAAGCAACCGGTCCATTGCCCGCGTTTTCGTCATAAGTCATCAGATTGATGAAATCAAAATAGTTGTAAGTGCTGTTGCTGATAGAACCTGTGAACCAGGACGAAACAGCCATCGTCAACAATTTGTTTTCAGCTTTTAATCTTCCTGACAACTCGCTGATAAACGGATCAAAATTTGCCCATGTGTTGGAGTCGGATACTTCGATATCGATATCCACACCGTCTAAGTTGTATGTATCTACGTAACTCATAATCTGATTTACGATGGATGTTCTCTTCGCTGCGGTTCCGAACGGATTGTCGGAAGTATTAAATCCGCCGCCACCACCGATGGCAATCATTGCTTTAACGCCATTCTGATGGCACTTGTTTACAATCGTCTGTGTATTGGAAGCACTGAATCCTGATGTTAATGTTCCGTTGCTGTAAGTCATAAAGGACAATACGCAGTGGGTCAGTGCCGAGAAATCAATACTGTTCAAGCTTCCTGTTCGATAGGAAGGCATATAACCAACTACTCTGCTTTCGTTTGTTGTAAGGTCTTCCTCCGGCAAGGTTGCATCCGGTACTTCCGGTTCTGTTGTCTGGTTTTCGCCGGAGCCGTTTGCTTTCACTGCTGTGAAATCTGCCACGTTGCAGGAGCCGCCGTCAGCTACAATGGATAAAGTATGCTGACCTGCTGTCATAGAGAATGTTGCACTGTGGTCTACAAAGGTTTCCCAGCCGGTACTTCCAATGACAGGAATCGTAGCTGCCGTCTGATTATCTACTTTGATAATCATATTTTTTGCATTCCACTGGGTATCCCCTGCGGCAAACTTGAATGTAAATTTGTAATTTGCTGTTTCTGCCACATTGACAGAATAATTTAATTCCTTATTGCTGTTTAAGTTTCCGGCATAAAGCGTATTTCCAACGTTGTTCATCGTAATGGAATCCGTCTTGGAGCTGAAGGCTCCTACGGAAATTGTTCCCGGAATATCATTGACTATAACCGTCTGTCCACCTTCACGGTTCAATCTCTTTTCTAACTGATCGTAATATAAAGACTGTGGAACCAAATCTGCTGCCTGGCCGATTCCTTCTTTATAATCTTCCGGTGCAGTATTTGGATTTCCGTAAGTGGAACTTTCACTGGTTGGTGTTGTCTTAACATTGGTTGCAGCACCCTGTGTACCAATGATGTATCCATATCCATGCTGCCTGGAATCAATAATATAATTGGTTCCTGATTTATAACGATTTCCTTTGGTGTTCCAGAAAACTGTCTGTGATGATGTTACACCATGTCTGTTTCCATCGGTACCACCGTAAGGACGTACGTGGGTTTCCACAAAGTCGCCGTTTAATTCTTCATTGTCAATTAAGTTGGACATACTCAAATACATATGGAAATCACTTCCATACTTTGGATCTGTGGAAGTATAATGATAGATTACATTTCCGTTTGCATAAGAATATTTGAACGCAAAGCTGTGTCTTGCGCTGGTGGAAGAACAGTTCTTAATCAATGTTTCCTGTCCGCAAAGATTGATGCCGTATCCATTACCGCCGCCACCTTCATACTGTGGGTAACTGAAGTCACAGTTGTCAATGGTTACATTCTTTGTTCTGTTCAAATCCAATCCGTTGGATGTCATATGAATCTGCTGAGAATTTCCAGCCTGATAAGTTGCAATATTTTTTGCAAAACAATCTACGCAGTTTGAAAACTTAATCAGGAATGCCTGATTTGCTTCATAGGCTCCCGTTCCGGAAGTCTTGTAATCTTCTTCGCCCCATCCGTTTGTCTTTGGATTCATTTTGTTTCCGATAGAAAAGTCCATCAAACCAATGTTTCTCTTGGATGGTGTTTTTACTTTGTAAATTCTGGCATTATCTCTTGTCTTTAATGCGTATCTTGTAGGAATGTCAATTTCGATAGTGTTATTGGAAGAATTGACTGCGGTAACCTGACGATAGAATGTCGGTCCCATTGTTGTTGGATTCAAAGAAGCTGACCAGAATCCATTCATTTGATGTTCATCAATAAATCCCTGTGTTCTGTTACTTCTGACTACAACATAATCACCTACGGCAAAACCACTGGTACTGTTTACCGGAATAGTTGTGGTAGGTTTTGTAATATCTTTCGATAAGTTTGTTGTTGCTCCGTTTACTGTATCCCATGCTGCATCACCCTGTACATAGATGACCTGACTGTTCATCATGTTTTCAGCGTAACATCTGATAAATGTTTTTCCGATTCCGTCCCCTTTGAATAAGATGTTACTTCCTGTAATCTTTAAGGCTGCTGCTCCTGTACCGGAAGGCTTTACTTTATAAGTACCTGCCGGAAGATAAACTGTTCCGCCTCCTGCAGTCTGTACTGCATTGATTGCGTTCTGGATTGCTGTTGTAGAATCATTTGATCCTGTCTTATCTGCCCCGTAGTCTACAACATTTGCGGTCGTTCCGCTCATAGTTGTCGGAAGTTCCTTTTCTCCTTTTGCATATCCTGCATAAGAGAAATCCTGAATGTACTGAGTTCCATTGTTAATAGAATAACCCGGTGTCCAATCTTCAGGATATAATGCACTTCGCCATGCGGTTCCGGCGCTTACTGTTGTCTCCTGTGAGACAAAATTAACCGGTAACAAAGACATAATCATTGTTACCGATAACAAAATTGAAACTACTCTCCTTTTCATTTTCATAAATGCTTTTCTCCTTCTTTTCTCTCATTTCCGCTTCAAGTTTTCGTTTTTTATTATAGGTATCCTTTTTTTGTTTTTCCATAGCAGAAAAGCATTTTTATTGTTTTTACGCATTTTTGTCGTTTTTCCGTAAAGGGCACCATTCTTTTGTGTATATTGCACAATTATGAAACGTTTTTTTATTCATTTTTTAAAATGTTAACGCTAAAATTATTTTTATCACGCTGAAAATATTTTTGGAAACGTTTTAAAATTTGTCTATTCTTGTTCCAAGATGCAAATTACAGCCAATATCCATCAGTTCTCCGCTTCTAAACCTGTCAAAACCTTTATGCATCCTCTTGAAAATGTAAAAAAACTGCCACATCCATGCGTTTTCGCACCAATGTGACAGTTTGTTTCAATTCTTTTTATTCCTTACTGGAATACAATTTCCGGATAATCCGGATTTACGATACTTAAAATATTATTGTACAGATACTGATGGCCTTCCAGATTTGGCATATTCAAATTCTGGTACAGCTGATCAGCAATTTCATAAATATTATAAGACTCTACATCACTGTATACATATGTATTGTCAGAAAGTTTTGCGTATGCTCTTACATACCATCCGTTTGTAAATTCTTTTGCATTTCCTTTTGCAAACTTCAAAGTCATTCGATAACTTGTTCCTGACTTTAATGTTTCTGAATAGTTTGCCAGTACCGGTCCCAATTCGTTTGCCGGATTACTGATTACATATTCTGATTCGCTTCCAACATATACGTCTTCTTCATTGGCGTATCCACCGACACCAAATACAAGACCTCTTTCCACTACATTTTTATCATCAATCTTGTCTGTTACCGTGTAAATGATTCTCGTACCCGGCGACTTGTAATTAATCTGATAACCGTTAACTTCGATTCCCTGCACTTCTGCTTCTGTAGTCGTTTCTTCTTCTGTGGTAGGTTCTTCCGTGGTTGGCTCTTCTGTCGTAGGTTCTTCCGTAGTCGGTTCCTCTGTGGTTGGTTCTTCCCAAACAGTTTCAGTACCTTCTGAATTTTTCTTTCCTACATAAGACCAAGGCTTAGTAGGATTTCCGTTTTCGTCTGTCTGTTCCTCATCTTCTGAAATATCAATACGAAGAACCGGTCGAACACCACCTGCCGGAACGTTATTACTGTTTGCATAGTAAGCTCCGTTTGGTGCCACCATAGAATATGCCATCTTCGTTCCCGGTGCTGAAGTTCGTAACCAATAAGCTCCGGTTGGAATTCCATTGCTTTCACCGGAAATCAATCCTTTCGAAAGAGCATAGGCTGTCGCTTCTGCTTCTCTGGCCTGAAATGGTGCCTGAATCGTCATCCCAAAACCTAATTCACCACTTTCCATTTCTTCCATTGAAGGACAATAGATTTTATCACTGGTAGCCGGGTCATCTTCCATTCCTGCCTGATAATTTCCCGGATTTGAAATCGTCGACGTTAAAATAATGCTCTGTTCTTCCGCTGTAAATGCTGTGTTATAGAATGTACCGTTTAACCAGCTGCGAAGATCACTGTCTGCCCAGGATACCTCCTGAAATGAGGAATCAAATGCCATGGTATCCAGAACCTTCTCTGACATCAATAATGCACTGTCGTTACTGACAGATAATACTCTCCATTTAATCGGTTCCATTTCCTGGTCATTGCTCTGATAATAGTTTCCAAAATATACCAAATCCCAGACAGTCAGATTCTGACCATCAAGAGTAGGATTTTCCAATGGTGGCGGATCCGCTTTTACGCCGAGCTTTGTTCCCATAAAAACTGCCGTACAAAGTAATGAGGCACTCACTCCCAGTGCCAACACTTTTTTTCCACGTTTTCTCATTCACGTTCTCCTTTCTTTTCCGCATCGTTTCTTAAAAGTGTGTTGTTTTTCTTAACACCCATTCCCCTTTTCCGAAATAGAATAGAAATTGTTGTTTCATTATAACACTCTTTTCCATCAAAATCCATAAAAACAACAATCACATTTGACACAAGTTTCTATTTAGTGTATAAATAAAATCGTTTGAATCTAAAGATAAAGGGGATACAGTAATGTCAGATAAAAAGTTATTAGTACTTGATATTGACGGCACACTAACAAACAGCAAAAAAGAAATTACAGATGCAACAAAAAATGCAATTCAGAAAATACAGCAGGACGGACATATTGTAGTAATTGCTTCCGGCAGGCCAACACCGGGAACTGCCAAGGTGGCAAATGAATTGGAGCTGGATAAAACCGGCGGGTACGTGCTTTCTTATAACGGGGCACGCATTACTGACTGGAAAACCAAAGAAGTGATTTACCAAAACACTTTGGATAATGAAATCATTCCTGATTTATACAGTTACGCCAAAGAGAACAATTTGGGTCTGGTAACTTATCAGGAACAGAACGTGGTTACAGGGACACGCCATGACGACTACATGGAATTGGAAGCAAGAATTAACGGCATTCCAATTGTGGATGTGGATAATTTTCCTGAATTCGTGGACTTCGATGTAAACAAATGCCTGTTAACCGCTCCGGTGGACTGCGCAAAGGAACACGAAGATTCCATTTCAGAAATGCTTAACAATGCCAACGTATGTCGTTCCGAACCATTCTTTATTGAAGTAATGCCACAGGGCGTTGATAAAGCAGCATCCCTGGACAAGCTGGTACAAATCCTGGATATGAAGCAGGAAAACACCATCTGCTGCGGCGATGGCTTCAATGATTTGTCCATGATCCAATACGCCGGCGTAGGCGTTGCCATGGAAAACGCACAGGATGAAGTAAAAAATCATGCGGACTTTATTACAAAGTCCAATGACGATGACGGAATTGTACACGTTATCGAAACATTCTTTTAAATTACAAAGAGGCTCTGGCAAATGCCAAAGCCTCTTATTTTATATCCGTATTGTTTTCGCTTCGTAATTCAGCGGATTTCTTTGTTGATAATCAAACAATACATGCCCCTGCTCTTTCTTTCCTCCGGTTCCGATTAGTTTCTCCACATCCCACACCGGATAATCAAACGGCTCCAAATGAGTCATCTTCCATAACTGCTTCCAATGATACTGTTCATAACCCGGAAGCATTGTGCGCTCTTTCTCTTCCTTCTGATAAAAAGCACCGGCAAAACTCCGGTAATCTTCCGTCGTCAAATCCCGGCAAAAGTCCGGTCTGCTCTTCACATTTTCTCTCAGATACAAATCATAGGTCAGCAACTCTTTATAGACCTCTCGATGTTGTCCGTCAAATTTCTCTGCAAAATGAAGAAGTACCTGATACCGATAAGACCGTGCCGGACTTTGAATAAAGTACCCCTGTTCCTCATAGTACTTTGCCAATTCCTCAAACATGGCAAACGGAGAATCAAAGGCCTGTTCTAAAAACGGAAGGACATGGGTAAACTGATTGCTGTTGTAGTACAGTTCCACCATTTCTTCCACCTTTTTTAAAAACAGCACATCATCATAGGAAAGCCATTTGGTATAAAGAACTTCATAAGGAGGCTGTTCCCCATAGCAAATTCCAAACTCCTCTGCCCGTTGTGCCATCTCGGAACCTTTCAGCACTTTCAAAAATCCCAATTGCAACTGATCCGGCTTCATACCGTAAACACGATTAAAGGAATTCTTAAAACTTTCATAATCTTCATAAGGCAGCCCTGCAATCAAATCCAAGTGCTGATGAATATTGTTTCCGGCTCTGACTGCCGCCACAATCTTCTCCAATCGTTCCACATTCATTACCCGGTTAATTGCCCGGATTGTTTCTTCATTGGTGGACTGTACTCCGATTTCCAACTGTGCCAGTCCCGGTCTGAAGGAATTTAACAGTTCGATTTCTTCCGGTCTTAAAATATCTGCAGAGATTTCAAAATGAAAATTAGTTACACCGTTGTCATGCTCCGAAATATATTTCCAAATTTCCATAGCATGACCATGGTCGCAGTTAAAGGTGCGATCCACGAATTTCACCTGCTTCACTTTGCGGTCCAGGAAAAACTGCAATTCCTTCTTCACCACTTCAATGTCCCTCAAGCGAACCTTCTTATCAATAGAAGATAAACAATAACTACACCGGTAAGGACATCCTCTGCTACTTTCATAATAAATGATTTTATTTTCAAAAGGCTCTAAATCTTCATATAAAAAAGGCAATTCCGAAATATCCGTCAATGGTCGTGGTTCTGTATAGCCTTCCGGTAAACAGAGTCCCGGAATTTCCGAGAATACTTTTGTTTCCCCGAACAAAGAATTCTGTTCCGACTCCCGGTAGCACTGCAACAAATCCTTAAAGGTTTCTTCCCCTTCACCAACCATAATTCCGGTTAACATCGGATAATCCTTCAGTGTTTTTTCTGCATCATAAGTAACCTCCGGGCCACCCAGCCAGATATCCGTCTCCGGCAATACCTTGGGAATTTCCGGAAGCAGTTCCTGAATCATCTTCCAATTCCAGATATAACAGGAAATGCCAATGACCGTAGGTTTCCTTTTATAAAGGTCCGCCAGGATTTCCTGCAATTGCTGATTAATTGTATATTCCGCCAAATCAATGGAATCTGCCCATTCTGCTCCCGCGTAAGCCCGAAGACTGTAAACTGCCGGATTGGAATGAATATATTTTGCATTGATTGCCGCCAATAAAAATTTCATTTTTTACTTCCTTCCGCTGCATGATACTGCCATTTTACCATACCCAACCCGAATTAGAATATAAAATTTGAACCAAAATAAAATAAATCGACCTTTTTCGTGATTATTCGTGATTATTTTTGGTTGACTTTGATTATTTTCGTGGCATAATGAAACTAAGAGCTGATTTTTTATGATTTTTTGAAACCATTTAATCAAATTTAGTCAGAATTGGAGAAAGAATATGTTAAGTCACGAAAGATATGTCCTGATTCAGGAAATTGTAAACGAACAAGGAACCGTAACCGTTGCAGAATTGTCTAAGCGTCTTGAAACCTCTGAGTCTACCATCCGCCGAGACCTGACTGCATTGGATGAGCTGGGAAAGATTAAGAAGTTTTTTGGTGGTGCCACCACCGTTCAGGCAGATCATCCCTTCTCGGAAGAAACGGTTCGGGTGAAAGAATCCTTGATGAATAAAGAAAAAACTGCCATTGGAAAATATGCAGCCACCTTAATTAGCGACAACGATTTCGTATTTATTGATGCGGGAACTACTACCTCCCGAATGATTGACTTCATTGAAAAAAATAATGCCACCTATGTTACGAACGGCATTACCCATGCCAGAAAACTTTTGGAGCGTGGCTTTAATACTTATATTATCGGTGGGAAAATTAAAAGTATGACCGAGGCGATCGTAGGCGTTGAGGCCGTTGCTAATTTATCAAAATTTAATTTTTCCAAAGCCTTTATCGGAACCAACGGAATTGATCTCAATGCCGGATTTACCACCCCGGATATTGACGAAGGGCTTTTAAAGGAAACTGCCATTCGCCAAAGTAATATGGTTTTCGTTTTGGCAGACCGTACTAAATTTAAAAAGGTCTTTGCGAAGACATTCATGCAGTTAGACCAGTGCTGTATTATTACAGATTCATTACCGGATTCAAAGTTTAGCCACGAGACAGTGGTTAAAGTAGTTTAATAAATTGAAATAAGAGGAGGTGACCAAATGATTTACACGGTTACACTAAACCCTTCCATCGACTACATTGTCCGAATGGATAAAATCGTCATGGGGATTACCAATCGTTCTACCAGTGAAGAATACTACTTTGGCGGGAAAGGCATTAACGTTTCCAGCGTGCTTGCTGAGTTAGACCTGGATTCCACTGCCCTTGGTTTTGTTGCAGGGTTTACCGGAGAAGCTATCGAGAAAGGGATTTCCCATGACCACATTACCACAGATTTTATTCGTTTAAACAGTGGAATTTCCAGAATCAACGTCAAGATCAAGGCCGGGGAAGAAACGGAAATAAACGGTCAGGGTCCTGACATTGATGCAGATGCGTTGGAAGCCCTAATGAATAAGCTCGACAATATTCGCGATGGAGACACCTTGATTCTTGCCGGAAGTATTCCAAACACATTACCGGATGATATTTACGAAAGAATGTTGGAAAAAGTTCAGACCAAGGATTTACGAATTGTTGTGGATGCCACCAAGAAACTTCTGGTGAATTCCCTAAAGTACGGTCCGTTTCTCATTAAGCCGAACCGACAGGAATTATCTGAAATCTTTGATGTGGAAGTAAAGACAAAAGAAGACACCATCAAATATGCTAAAGAGCTTCAGAAAATGGGTGCCAGAAATGTTTTGATTTCTCTCGGCGGAGAGGGTGCCATTTTAATTGATGAAAATGAACAGATTCATGAGGCCGGTGTCATTAATCAGCCGGTTATCAATACAGTAGGTTCCGGGGATTCCATGGTAGCTGGATTCGTTGCCGGATACGAAAAAACAAAAAGCTACCCTGATGCTTTAACTTTAGGCAGCGTCTGTGGTAATGCAACTGCATTCCTTCCGGGCCTTGCCACAAAAGAGAAAATAGAAGAGTTACTGAAGATTTTTTAAGTAAGGAGGGTTTATATGCGTATCACAGATTTATTAAAAGCCGACGCCATAGGTCTTGGCGTTGCACCTGCAGACAAAAGAGAAGCCATTGATCTGTTGATCAATCTTCACGACAAATGCGGAAATTTGGCAGACCGAGCAAAATATGAAGAAGGTATTCTTGCTCGTGAAGAAATGGGAACAACTGCCATTGGTATGGAAGTTGCTATCCCTCATGCAAAGAGCGAAGCTGTCAAGGCTCCTGCCCTAAGCGCAATTACAGTTCCTGATGGTGTGGACTACGATGCACCGGACGGCAATGACTGTAAACTTTTATTTATGATTGCCGCTACTACAGACGGCGATGTTCATCTGGAAGTTCTTGCAAGACTGATGCAGTTATTAATGGACGAATCTTTTACTGCCAGCCTGAAAGCTGCAAAAACACCGGAGGAATTTTTAGCACTGATTGATGCAAAAGAAACGGAAAAATTCCCTGAAGAAGCTGCTGCTCCTGCTGCAAGCGAGGACGGATATGAAGTGCTTGCAGTTACAGCATGCCCTACAGGAATTGCTCATACTTATATGGCAGCCGAAGCATTGGCAAAAGCCGGTGAAGAAATGGGCGTCAGCATTAAGGTAGAAACCAATGGTTCCGGCGGTGCAAAGAATGTTCTGACCGAAGAAGACATTGCAAACTGCAAAGGTATTATTATTGCAGCAGACAAGAGCGTTGAAACTGCACGTTTTGACGGCAAGCCGGTTCTTTCAACCAAGGTTGCCGACGGAATTCATAAACCGGAAGAATTGATTAATAAAGTCTTAAGCGGTGATGTTCCGAAATTTAAAGCTGAAAAAGCTGAAGCTGCTTCTGCTTCCGCAGACGATGGTGACAGCTTTGGTCGAAAACTTTACAAACATCTGATGAATGGTGTTTCACATATGTTACCATTCGTCGTTGCAGGTGGTATCTTTATTGCCATTGCATTTTTGATTGATACTTTGGCCGGTGTGGAAATGGACGGAAACTTTGGTTCCGGAACAGCGGTATCTGCATGGCTCAAAGGATTAGGCGGTGAAGCATTCGGTATTATGCTTCCGGTTCTTGCCGGCTTTATCGCAATGTCTATCGCAGACAGACCGGGCTTCCTGGTTGGTGTCATCGGTGGTTTCCTTGCTAAATACGGTTCCACCTTTGATGCGATTCAAGGCGATGATTTAATTCCATCCGGATTTTTAGGTGCATTACTTGCAGGTTTTGTTGCCGGCTGGTTAATGAAGATGATTATGAAGCTTTGTAACAATCTTCCGGATTCCCTGGAAGGAATTAAACCGGTTCTTATTTATCCGTTGGCAGGACTTGGCGTTGTCGGCGTGATGATGTGTGCCGTTAATCCGTTTATGGGTATTTTGAATACCGGATTATCTGACGGATTAACTTGGTTAAATGACCACAATTTAGGACTGTTACTTGGATTTATTCTTGCCGGTATGATGGCAATTGACATGGGTGGTCCTTTCAACAAAGCCGCTTATGTATTTGGTACAGGAATGTTAACTACCGCTGCCGGTTTATTGGATAAGGGCGTTGCCGTAACAGACCCTAAGGTTGTTGTTTGTTACGAAGCTATGGCTGCAGTTATGATTGGTGGAATGGTTCCTCCGATTGCAATCGCGCTTTCTACGACTCTTTTCAAAAACCGTTGGAGTGAAAGCGAACGAAAGAATGGTGTTGTAAACTACATCATGGGACTTTCCTTCATTACTGAAGGTGCAATCCCTTACGCAGCATCTTATCCGCTGAAGGTTATCCCAGCCTGCATGATTGGTTCCGGTGTTGCCGGATTCCTGTCCTGGTTGTTCAAATGCCAGTTAATGGCTCCACATGGTGGTATCTTCGTATTTGCCACAGTGAAACAGCCATTGTTATATATTCTTTCATTAGTTGTTGGATCAGCAGTTGCCTGCCTCATCCTGACATTATTGAAAGGTAAGAACGAAGAATAATAATTTGTATCAAGAACGGAGGGATCTTATGGTTTCAAAAAAACTTACAATTGTTAATGCGCAGGGATTTCATATGAGACCTGCATCAGATTTTGCAAAGGAAATGACTGCATTCAGTTCTGAAGTAACATTGAAGCACAATGGTATGGATATTAATGCCAAAAGTCTGATGAACATTATGGCTGCATGCATTAAATGCGGCAATGAAATTGAAGTGGTTTGCGACGGAGCAGATGAAAATGAAGCACTGGCAAAGGCTACGGAAATGATTGAAAACGGATTCGGCGAATAGGCCGTAAAAAAACATAAGGGTTGTTGCCCTATGGGGCAACGGCCGCTTATAGAAAGAGGTGAGATATGTTAAAAGGCATAGCTGCTTCCGAGGGTATCGGAATTGGTAAAGTAATGATTATTGAAGAACATTCTCTTGACTACACGCCTCGAACCATTGCTGATACAGATGCTGAAATTCAGCGTTATCAGAATGCTATTGAAGATTTCTGCAAAGAAACGGTGGAACAGGCAGAAGCCCTGAAGAAATCAGCCGGAAAGAAAGAAGCTGAAATTCTGGAAGGACACATCCAGATGGCAAAAGATCCAATGATGGACGGTGAAGTTTCCTCTCTGATTAAACAGGGAAAATGTGCTGAAGAGGCTGTAGATTTAACTTATACAAAATATATGGAAATGTTTTCCCAGATTCCTGATGAAATGATGAAGCAACGAGCGGCAGATATCAAAGATATTAAAACCGCGCTTCTAAGTATTCTCATTGGCGTCAATAATGTGAAAATCAGTGATGCTCCGGCCGGAACGGTACTTGTGGCTGCAGAAATCACACCATCCATGACCGCCAGTATCAACAAAGATCATATCGTGGGAATTATCACAGAAACCGGAAGTCAGACTTCCCACTCTGCGATTTTGGCAAGAGCTTTGGAAATTCCTGCTGTGTTGAGCGTAGAAAAAGCCACTGCTTCCATTTCTTCCGGAGAAAATGTCATTGTTGACGGCAGTCAGGGAATTGTTATTGTAGGTCCGACAGGAAACGAAGTGGTGGAATACACCAACAAGCGTGATGCGTTCCTACGGGATAAGAGAGAATTGGAAAACTATCGTGGAAAGCCAACGAAAGGTGCAGACGGCACCACTTATGAACTCTTCTGCAATATCGGCACTCCAAAGGATGCTACAAAAGCCATGGAGGCTGACGGCGAAGGGGTTGGACTTTTCAGAACAGAATTTTTATTTATGGATCGTACTTCTCTTCCTACAGAAGACGAACAGTTTGAAGCCTATCGACAGGCAGCCTTGATTTTAAAGGGCAAAGGATTAATCATCCGTACCTTAGATATCGGTGGCGATAAAGAAATCCCTTATCTGGGATTGGAAAAAGAAGACAATCCGTTTATGGGCTTCCGTGCCATTCGTTATTGTCTGAAAAACCGTGATATGTTTAAGTCACAGATTAAAGCAATTTTAAGGGCCAGTGCTTTTGGCGACGTTAGAATTATGTTCCCGTTAATCACTGCGGTGGAAGAACTTCGGGAAGGAAAAGCTTTAGTGGAAGAAGCTAAGGCGGACTTAAAAGCATCCGGCATCGAATATGACGAGAACATTCAGGTCGGTGTTATGACTGAAACCGCTGCATCCGGAGTCATTGCAGACTTACTTGCGAAAGAAGCTGATTTCTTTAGCATTGGTACCAATGACTTGACCGGTTACACAATGGCGGCAGACCGTGGCAACAGCAATGTTGCTTACCTCTACTCTCCATTCCAGCCAAGCGTGCTGCGAATGATTCAGAGTATAATCGAAAACGGTCGCGCAAACAATATTCCGGTGGGAATGTGCGGCGAAGCTGCTGCAGACCCTAAGATGATTCCATTGTTGATTTCCTTTGGATTGACGGAGTTCAGTGTTTCAGCACCTTCCGTATTGAAAGTTCGAAAAAATATTGCACGATGGACCAAAAACGAGGCAGATAAGATTGCTGAAAAAGTAATGGCCATGGCAACCGAAGCTGAGGTCTTGGAATATTTGAATAGTGTGATTTAAAAGTAAAAACGGAGCATTACACGAATCAGAAATTCGTATAGTGCTCCGCTTTTTTATTTCTACTGTTTCATATACGCATCAATTCTTTTTGAAACATTCTCCTTAATATTGTTGTAGAAAAACTGTAAATCAAACCAGTGGTAATCACCTTTTCCAAAAATATCAATATCTAAAGAAAATTCTTCAATCGGCACATCTGTAACTTTTAATGAGCCTCTGGTTTCATCAATGTAACATCCCGTAAAATGGTCTATTTCCTGAACAATATTACAATTCTCGTCTGCAATACATGCTCCTTTATGAAGCGATTTGTCTGCAGGTGTTGAATCTGTTTTCCAGTTCAACGGATTAATCGAGTGAACCTTTACTCCTTCCGGAATAATAAAAGAAGATTTTACAGATTCCGCTTCGCAGTCATAGGAAACCACAACTCCTGTATCTGTTTCACCGGTTGCCATCTTAATTTGTGGGTAATCTTCCAAATCCTCATCTGTGATTTTCCAGCCAATTGCATAACAAGCCACAAGCAAATCCTGTCTCGCCTTTTCCTTCATATTTTCTTTCATAAGTTTCAGACAGACCTGAGCTCCCTGAGAATATCCTGCCAAAATGAAAGGTCTTCCATTGTTATAATGCTCCATATAATATTCAAATGCATCCTGAACATCCTTGAATCCAATATCAAAATATTTTTCTCTGTCACCTTCTGATAAATAGCATGCACTTAAACCGATCTGTCTGTAATACGGAGCAAAGACCCTTACTTTATCCCCATAAGTTCCACTTTCAAGGGCTGTTGTCATTTTAAACATTGTTCTCATTTCTTCATCAGCCAAGTCCATATTGAAATGGGTATCATCGCCTTCAATTGCTGTAGAGCAAACCACAAAAATATCTGCATCTTTTCCATCTACGTCATTTTCATGAAAGACCCAATTGTCTTTTTTGGAATAATCCACACCAGTGGATTGTATTTTTTTATTACTTTCATTTTTTACTACTACCATAACAATTCCTCCAACCACTAAAATCAGCACAACTATTATCCACACTTTATACTTACCCATGTGCACCTCCAATCTATGCTTTCACCGAAATCCTGTCGTATCTATTTTTCAAAAAATTCTTTTACCTTTTCCAAATAGTCCGGTGCTTCGTCATAAACTGCATGGGAATACCCCTCATAAACTAACGCCTCACATCCGATTTTTTCTGCCATATCCACTGCTTCCAAATACGAAAAAGTCTGGTCTCCCTTTGCCGTTATTACCAGTGTTTTAGGGGTTGTCTCAGAAACTTCCTTGTTATCATAATCCAGAATGGCATTCAACTGAATTATGAAACGTCTGGCATCCTCATCGCTTGCATTCACATGATAATCCACTAAGAAATCATAAAACTTCTCATAGAACTCTTTTGTGTACACCTGCTGACAGGAATATTCTGCCAACTTTTTAAGGTCTCCTGCTGCGGTCAAATCTCTCCAGAAAGTTAATGTCCCTTCCGCCTGTTTGGATATTGTGCAAATGGTAGATGATAAGACACCCTTGATTACGATTTCCGGATGTTTGATTTCCATTCGCTGTACAATCATTCCTCCCATAGAGCAGCCGTTAAAATATGCCTTTTCGACACCAAGGCTTCTAACTGCTTCATACAAATCTTCCATCATTTCATCGATAGTGTATTGTTCCGGGAGCTCTTCCCTGATATCAAATACATAAACTCTATAGTCCTCCAAAAAAGGCTTATAATATTCTACAATAGCATCAGCACTCAATGTATTATCTCTAATTCCCACACCCGGAACAAGAATAAAATCCTTCTCTCCATTTCCAAACACGAAATACTTCATGGTAGACCTATTTGTCATGATGCTTTTAATTTCAATACTCATAGGCATCTCCTTTCACATTTTTTAATTCTTTCACCGCCTCAACTGCAACATATCTTCTCATATATGCATCATAAAACTCCCCTGTCTTCACATAGATTCGAATCCATTCCGGATTAAAATTCCCCTCTTTTTCAGACTTTTCCGAATAACAAAGGTCTATTCTTTCAATTTGGTATAGGCGAATCATATCAACTCTTTTCTTCGATCCCACAAGAATATAATTATCGGCAATAAACAGACCTCCTCTTCCCGATTTATATAATTTTCCTTCCTGACGTAACAGTTCTAGGCACTCATTCTCACCAACATCACTTTTACCCATGCTTTTTCTCACCTTTCTGCCAAGAGGATTTATAATCCATTTACATACTGCCGATAGAACAAGCAACACCGCTGAACTATACAGCAAAAACTCCATAAAACTCTCCACTCTGTGAAAAAAGAAATAGTAGTCTCCTCCCCATATTTCCATTCCTGCATTTCCTTGTACCAAAGGAATTCCAATCACAACCCAAACCACAACTGCAATAATCTCATTTCGATAAAAACTCCTTAATGCGTTGTAGGCTTGCATTTTTTTCTGTCCGAAAATAACATTCTGCGGGATTCGTAATATTATATATCTTTTCGCTATTGTCTCGTTAACAACATTTCCCCATTGAAACTTTCCCTGGGCATCACGATACAATACCCTCTCAATTTTCTTTGGCTTCTCCGGCTTCTTATTCTTTCTATCACGGATTAACAAAATCGATATCAATACAGAAAGAATCAAAATCCATATTGTTTGATAGAATTCCGGTGTCATATAATTATCTGTTAAATCGAGATAATATGGAAAAATCTTCTTCCCTGAAAGATTTATGTCTTGTCCTTTGATTTCCTGCTGAATTTTTCGATTCAATAACCAATCAATTTTATTCATGTTTCCAACATATCTATGATTTGAGTCAACCGGAGAAACCTCACCATTCGACATTACTGCCAAATAAGTATTCTCTTCATTTGGATAAGGTACTAAGTATAACTCATCATTACAGTTCTTTCCACTAACATCCTTATAGGACGTTCTAAAAACCATCTCATATGTTTCAGAAATATCAATGGCATAATTATCCCATTCATTGATTTGTTTTTGGGAAATATCTTGCAAACTTATACTTTTCATTCTAGATCTATAAAGAGCAATATTTACTATTGAAATTATTCCCACAGCAGTAAGTATTGCTGCAATCAGCAATTTACCCATTTGTTTCATTCTTTTCTTCATTGACTTCCTACTCCATCAATTATCCACATTTCTATTTATCATTATACTAAAAATATCAAGAAATAATTGTTTTTATTATTAAGCCTACTTCCCGTTTCTGCTCTCCCTTTCTATGCGGATACAAAAAATGGAATTTCCAATTATGGAAACTCCATTTTTATGCTTATTATTTCTTGATTGTCTTCAACGTTGGGAACAAAGGTGTTCTCTCTTCATTTCCATCCACATCACTTTATATCAATTCATTTATCTTGTCAATGCTCTTCATATCAATTCACATTAATTTACCTGATTTTTTAATTTGTTGTAAGAATGTTGTACTCACCAAAATTTGTTGTACACTATTCCTTTTTAAAAAATGTCTAATTTCTGTGATAATAAAATAAATGTTTCCTGTTTCTTTTCCTCTGTGACATCTGCGTATATATCTAATGTAGTTTGAATATCACGATGCCCCATCACCGATTGAATGACTTTAAGATTAGTTTCATTCTCACATAATCTGGTACAAAAGGTATGTCTCAAATGATGACAAGAAAACTTAGGCAATATTACCGGTTCTCTTTTTTCCCTTTTAGCATTAATTAATTCTTCCGCATTATAACTTCCGCTAATTCTCTTAATAGCTTGATTAATTGTTTGCGGATTGTGAACATAACCATTTCTGTTCGTAAAGATAAATCCAGTCATTCCATCAATAGTTGATTGATTAAATCCAATTTCTTTCTGTTCCTCTAATTCGAGTTCAAATGCATCTTTTACCACATCCAGCATAGGAATCTGTCTAATACCTGCATTAGTCTTAGGCTTAGATACTTTAAAAATAGATTTCCCTGTTTCCGGAGAGACAAAATACACAAGACTATGATTAACACTAATACTTCTTTCTTCTATATTAATGTCTTCCCATCTTAGTCCTATTGCTTCTCCAATTCTCATTCCAGTCCCCAACATCACTGTAAATAAAGTCCACCAGTGATTATATACAGGGTGATTAGCTATGTAATCGAGAAATACTCTCTGTTCAGGAATCGTCAGCGCATGCCTAACACCTTTGTTCTTTCCAGAACGCTTATTAATCTCTCTCATAACTCCATCAGAAGGATTCTTTCTGATAATCTCATCTCTGACAGCTAACTGAAATGTTGGATGTAAAAGGCAATGTACAGAATCAACAGTGGAAATAGAAAAGCCTCTTTCTGCAATCAAGTGATTATAAAAATGATATACATCGGAATACTTAATATCAGCTATCTTCTTTAAGCCAAAAGTGTCTCGTACATATTTATCATAGGTATAAATGTAACCACTTCTTGTAGTTTCTCTAATATCGTATTTGATAGACATATAGCGATCAAAAACTTCATTAATAGTTGCCTTTCCTGCTACATATGTATCAAGACCGTCTAACTGGTCACGAACTAATTGCTTTTCTTTTTCTCTTAATGTCATCAAATCATTAGAATAAATATATTTTCTTCTTCCTAGCGGGTCTGTATATGTATAAACATATTTACCATCTGATTTTCGCTGCACTTCACCTTTTCGTAATGCTCTTCCTCGTGAATCTTTTCGTGCTTTTGCCATTATTTTCATTCCTCCTTATAAAAAAAAGGAATAAAAACTTACTTATTTGAATTAATCCAATCCTCTAAAGCATTGATTGTTACATCAGAAAAAGATGTTTCATTAATCTTGGTGTATTCTCGCAGTCTCTCGTACAAGTCATTTGGAAGTCTAACACTAAGAACTTTTGTCTTCTTATCCTTGCTAGGTGGTCTTCCTACTTTTGCCATAGTACACCTCCGATATGCCTATTATAATTTATGTATGACATTAATTCAAGAGTAAATTTATTATTCCTATATATAATCTTTTGTTTTAATGTTCACTAAATGTTTCTAAGAACTTTTCAAACTTCTCACAATTTACCAATACAATATTGTCTATCTTAATTGTTGACTTAGCTTCTCTTGCAAGAGCCTGAAACTTTGTAAGTCCAATGCTATACAGTTCAGCACCTTCTTTATATCTTACATACTTCTTAGACATTTCTCTTGTACGTCTTACTGTTCCTGCATTACTCATTATTATTCGCCCCTTTCTAACATAATCGCAAGATTAATCATTTCTAAAAAGATTTCTTTAAGTTCCTTTGCCTTCTTGTAAGATAAAGAATTCAACAATCCATCAATAGGACTCTCCTTTGGTCTTACTCCAAGTATTTCATTAAAATCCACTTCCAACTCTTCGGTCAATGCAAATAACATTTTCACACTTAAGTTTCTTGTTCCTAACTCCACCTGAGTTACATGCGAAGGACTTAAATTAAGTCTTACTGCCAATTCATTTATAGTCATATTTTTTCCTAATCTAATTCTTCTAATATTATTTCCAACTACAAAGCTATCGTACATTTATTTTTCCTCCATATAAAATAATCATGTATCTTACATGGGTTCATGGTCCTCACGTCTGACGAGCGATGCTTAATACTGGAACAGATGAACAATACACCACATACTCTCACCTGTTTAATGTCTTTCAGTTTTGCCAATATCTTTCTTTGATCCGGTCGTCGCCGGTATCAGAAACGCCGGCTATGCATCTAGGATGCAATCACGGCACAGCTATTTCCTCACCTAGCATATAGGTAGAAATACATCTCCATGTCCTGTAAGATATGTCATTGATTAAATTCATATAAGTGTTAACAGCTTTATGATTTGTCTTAATGACCATACATATATTGTAGAAAACTAATTTACATTTTAGAATCGCCAAACGGTCGCAATTTGCCAAATCATGCGACCGTTTGGTCGAAATTTTGAAATAATGTTTTTTGAGGCAAAAAAAGAAGATGCATAAGCATCTTCTAGTATATATATCTTGAATATCTAAATTTGTGCTCCCACCTTGAATGCTTCATCTACTGTCTTAAGCATTTTACAAATCACTTTCTTTTGCGTTGGTGTATACTTCATAATCATTTCAAGCA
>JAEEGL010970424.1_pt1 | contig 20859 bp, 16 predicted proteins | sample 9134231 | NCBI WGS metagenome assembly JAEEGL01 (sample SAMN16246548, study PRJNA631951) | gut metagenome | biome: gut microbiome; feature: rumen; material: fiber-attached | host: Bos | place: Iran: Karaj | collected 2018-10
CCCCGCTGCTGGATGTACTTTCAGCGAAGTACCAATAACCACGAAGATATCAGCTTTTTTGACGTAATCAATCGCCACATCCATGCTGTCAATGTATTCGCCAAACATCACGATGTAAGGACGCAACTGGGCCCCGTCGTCTGCCTTGTCGCCAACATTGATAGGGGTGGTCAGAGGATAATCTTTCACACATGTTGTGCGATTGTCCATCGAGCATACTTTGCTGAGTTCTCCATGCAAGTGAATGACATGAGTGGAACCGGCACGCTCATGTAAATTATCAACGTTTTGGGTAATGATTGTCACATCGTGGTCCTTCTCCAATTCAGCAAGCAATCGATGAGCCTCATTCGGCTCAACCTCGGCTAGATGTTTACGTCTGAGGTTGTAGAAATCGAGGCATCTTTGTGTGTCATTATAAAGGGCATCTGTGCTAGCCAGATACACCCATTCTTCGTTCGTCCATAATCCGTTTTTTCCGCGGAATGTGCTCAGTCCACTTTCTGCGCTTATGCCGGCACCTGTCAAAAATACAATATGTTGTCGTGTCATTACTCTTTGGATATTATGCTTCATCTTTATTGTTTACCTTTCAGCACGAGCGGTCTCATGCTGAAAGGTCTGTTACTTGTCTGGTTATTCGGGATAATTCCCTTCAATGTAGGCTTTGATGAGGGCAGCGTGAGACAGAGCTCTCTTCGGGTCATTCACGTCTGCGTTGGTTGTATAGTCTAGCAGAACTACAGGCTTGTTCTTAGCGATGATTTTCACGGCCTTCACTAGTTTCTGAAGACGATTCTCCAACACCCATTTGTAACAGGGAAGGTAAATCAATTTGCGAGCTTCGATGTAACCAAGCAACTCTTCGCCGTTCATACCTTTGCGATGTCCGAGGCACTGACCATATTTTCGTGTGGTGCGTTTCATGTCTTTCATGTCTGACTTCGAAAGACAATGCCTGTCAACATCTGCGTCCTCAAACACTTTCATACCCTGCCAGATGCCTTCTACGCTTACGGCTACTCTGCCTTCGGTGAAAGGAACGGGAATACCACCGTGGGGATAAAAGGGACTGAATTTGACGAACTCGTCTTGAGCCTTGCTCGTCACATCGATAATCATGGCATCTGGATACTTCTCCAAAATTGTTTCCAACTTCTTTCGCTTTGATTCAATGTAAATCATGGGCTTGATTTTTTCGGGTTTCGGTTCAAAATTACTACTTTTTTCTGACTTAAGGATAATTTTCATCATAAAAACATAACTTTTAATTTAACACCCAATTGCAGGCATATTTATTTACCATAAACTGTAAAAAAGTAACCGCTTATTTTAAAAAAAATGTGGTTTTTTGCGTCAAAAAAAGCTTTTGGGGCGTATTATTATGGTAAAACTTGCCTGTCTTATACCTGTTAGTTTATTAATATGGATAGTTGATACAAAAAACCAGGGTGTTCGTACATAAATAGGATTTATGATGTTCTTCATATATGATGAATGTATTATCTTTGTGCCACTAAAACAAATAGGAGGTATGATAGAAATAGTAAAAGTAAGTGGGTTCGAAGATGAAGAGAAGTTGTCTTTTCATGAAATGAGGGATGGAATACTCCGTAAGCGGAAATTATTATTCTCTGATTTAGTGGAAGGTGAGCGGGAAAATGTGTTGAAGTTTTTGGTGAATAGGTTTAAGAGATTAAGGTATGAGGATCTTGAAGAAGTTAATAATGATGGATGTCTTGTGTTGTGGGGAAGGATAATTGATGACACGGTCAATTTGGAAGAGAACAGTATTGTGGGGCTGTTGATAGGGATTTGTAAGAATATAGGAAGTCATTATTTGAGAAAGGTGAATGAGGATGTGGAGAGTCTGGAAGCAATTTTAGAAAGAGGTTTTGCTGTGGTGAGTGATGATAGAGACAGGATGAGTGCTATCTTTGATATCGAGGATGAGAGTGGGACTGACGAGGAGATGTATGAAAAATTGGAGAGCGTTTGGGATAAATTGAAGGATGTGGAACGGATGATTTTGGAGTGCTATTATGTGGATGGCTGTAAAATGGAGGAAATATCGAGGCGGGTCGGTTATAAGAATGCGAACAGTGTAAAGACGAAGAAAAACAAGATATTGAGAAAAATGTACCATATGATGAAAGAAAAAGAGGAGGATGAGTCGTCGGACTTGCTTCAGGCCGCTTGAGATAAGTGGCATAGTTCGGGGGAAGTGTAGACAAGGCATCTCATTTGTGGCAATTTCCTAGATTTAATTAACCCCATCAGTCTTCAGCGTTATGATGATAACAGTTTTATTTTTTGCAGATGTCTTGCCTGTTTGAGTTTGCAATGAGGTTCCATCGTGACTGAGAAATGGTGAAACAAATGGCAAAAAGAAAATTTGTAAGCCCATAATACTCTAAAGGTCGAAATAGCATATAGTAGTCCAGATAATACAAATCTGCCGAATAACCAGTTCTGGCTATTCGGCAGATTACTGTATGAAAAAAAGATCTTAGTAACTGCGGGCAATAATCACGCGGTATTTGGCGGGTTTACCACTGACCATGTCGGTGCCGGGCGTCTGTTCCACACCAAACGGCACGCAACGGATTGTAGCCTGAGTCTCTTCCTTGATTTTAGCTTCGGTCTCGGCGGTGCCGTCCCAATGACAGAGGAAGAATCCGCCATCTTTCACGCGCTCCTTAAATTCCTCGTAGTTGTCGCACTCGTAGATGCGCTCGTCACGGTATTTGCGCGCTTTTTCAAAGATGTTTTGTTGAATCTCTTCCAGCAGTCCCTCAACGCGCTCCACAATGCCTTCAATGCTCACAGTCTCTTTCTCTAATGTGTCACGACGCATAATCTCCAGTGTTCCATTCTCCAAGTCGCGACCACCCATCACCAGACGCACGGGCACACCTTTTAACTCATAATCGGCAAATTTAAAACCGGGACGTTTGTTGTCAGCATCGTCATATTTCACGCTGATACCTGCAGCGCGCAATTCGTTGATAATTGGAGTCAGACGCTCGGTGATGGCCGCCAACTGCTCAGGTCCCTTTGTTATGGGTACAATCACCACTTGAATCGGGGCGAGACGTGGAGGAAGAACCAGACCGTTATCGTCAGAATGGGTCATGATCAATGCGCCAATCAGTCGGGTAGATACACCCCATGAGGTGGCCCAAACAAGTTCGGGCTTATTCTCCTTATTTAAGAATGTGACATCAAATGCTTTGGCGAAATTCTGACCCAGGAAGTGGCTTGTGCCGCTCTGCAAGGCCTTACCGTCCTGCATCATCGCCTCGATGGTGTATGTGTCGAGGGCACCTGCGAAACGCTCAGTCTCGCTCTTCACACCCTGAACCACAGGCACAGCCATCCATTTCTCAGCAAAATCGGCATACACCTTCAACATCTTCTGTGCTTCTTCTTCGGCCTCTTCACGGGTAGCATGGGCGGTATGACCCTCCTGCCACAAAAATTCTGACGTGCGCAAGAAAGGACGTGTGCGCATCTCCCAGCGCATCACATTGCACCATTGGTTACAAAGCAGTGGCAGGTCGCGCCATGAGTGAATCCAGTTCTTGTAGGTGTTCCAAATGATAGTTTCCGATGTCGGGCGGATAATCAGTTCTTCTTCCAAACGGGCGCCTGGGTCAACTTCCACACCGCTCTTGTCGTCTTTAGCGCGAAGACGGTAATGGGTAACCACTGCACATTCCTTTGCAAAGCCTTCCACATGCTCAGCCTCGCGCGAGAGAAACGATTTGGGGATAAGAAGGGGGAAATAAGCATTCTGAACGCCCGTCTCTTTGAACATCTTATCCAACTGTTGCTGCATCTTTTCCCAGATAGCATAGCCGTAAGGCTTAATCACCATACATCCGCGCACGGCAGACTGTTCTGCCAGGTCGGCTTTTACTACCAAGTCATTATACCATTGACTGTAGTTGTCGGCGCGTTTTGTCAAATCTTTTAACTCTTTTGCCATTTTATTTTGAGGTTTTGTCTTTTTCAGGCTGCAAAATTACACATTTTATTTCGATTAATATGCCTGACAAATAAAGAAATTGTTTCTACGTTCATGTTTAAAACTGGAAAACAAATAGAAAAACGGTCTATACAACACCTTTTTATATTTATTTGCAAAAAAATAGTAAAAAAAAACAGAAAAATGATGGCATACTGAAAAAAACAATTATCTTTGCATTTGAAAGTCTGCTTTGATGAAAGTAGATGAGTTTAGTAAGCCACTATTAATTAACATTTAAACATTTTAAATTCAAAGAATTATGAAAAAAATGAAATTTGCGACTTTGGCTATGTGCCTGACCATGTTGGTAAGTTGTAATCTCAGCAACGCCGTGAAAGGTGGCGGTATCGGTGCTGTTGCCGGTGGTCTCGCTGGCGGTGTGATTGGCAAATTGGCAGGTAACACTGCTGTCGGCGCTGCTGTCGGCGCTGCTGTCGGTGGAACAACAGGTGCCCTTATCGGCAAGCACATGGATAAAGTGAAGGCTCGTGCCGCTCAGGTCGAGAATGCTAAAGTTGAGGAGTTTACAGATGCTAACAACCTCAAGGCTGTGAAAGTTACATTCGACTCAGGTATCCTCTTCAAGACAGGTAAGGCTGACCTCAGCGCTGATTCTAAGAATGCTCTTTCAAAATTCGCACAGGTGCTCATCCAGGATCCTCAACTCTCTGTTGAGGTGCAGGGTCATACCGACAACACTGGTTCACGCGCTACCAACGAGCGTCTCTCACAGCAGCGTGCTCAGGCTGTGTCTAACTATTTGACACAGTGTGGTGTGCCTTATTCACAGTTGAAGAATATCGTGGGCTATGCTTACGACTATCCTGTTGCTGACAACAACACTGCTGCCGGTCGTGCACAGAACCGCCGCGTTGACATTCTCCTCTACGCTTCTGAGGCTATGATCAATGCTGCTGAAAATGGTACTCTGCAGTAATCCAGACAGTTTTAATTACTGAACTATAAAAGGGCGGATTAATCATCCGCCCATTTTTTTCTCATGCGATTTTTCAAGATTGTAGGTAAGTGCATCAAATGGACGTTAATCTTCTTTTTCACGTCCACCATACTTGCTGTCATCTTATATCGCTTCATCCCTGTATATTATACCCCCTTGATGGTCATCAGGTCGGTGGAGCAGTTGGTTGACGGAAAAAGCGTCACATGCCATCACAAGTGGGTCTCATTAGATAAAATTTCCACACATCTGCCCAATGCGGTCATGGCAAGCGAGGATCAGCGGTTCCTCGAACACAGTGGCTTTGACTGGAAGGCCATCAAAGAAGCGCATGAAGAGAATCAAAGAAATAAAGAACAGGGTAAAACGAAATTTCGTGGAGCAAGCACGATTTCACAACAAACGGCTAAAAATGTGTTCCTCTGGCCAGGACGCTCGTGGTTAAGAAAAGGACTGGAGGCTTATTTCACATTCCTAATAGAACTTTTCTGGAGCAAGGAGCGCATCATGGAGGTATATCTCAATTCGATAGAAATGGGCGATGGCATCTATGGCGCAGAGGCTGTGGCCAATCATCATTTCAAGAAATCGGCGGCATTGTTGACCAAGTCGGAGTGTGCCATCATCGCTTCAACATTACCTGACCCGCGACACCGCAATTCCGGAGACCCCTCATATCGAAAAAGATGGGACAAAAGAAGGCGGAACATTGAAAGACAAATGAATTTGATACGCCCCTTCCCGGTCAAAAAAGAATAATACATACCTATTTATAGAACTCATTACTCCCACAATACCCATATCATCTGAAACATGGACCAACTCTTACAAGGATTAAATGATAGTCAGCGAAAGGCCGTAGAATATATAGACGGGCCTTCACTAGTTATAGCCGGTGCCGGGTCGGGAAAGACCAGGGTGCTGACGTATAAAATTGCATACTTATTGCTCAACGGCTATCAACCTTGGAATATTTTGGCGCTAACTTTCACCAACAAGGCTGCCCGTGAGATGAAAGCGCGTATTGGCGCTTTGGTGGGTGACGATAAGGCAAGATACATACAAATGGGCACTTTCCATAGTGTCTTTGCTAGAATACTCAGAGTTGAGGCCGAGCGAATAGGTTTCAACAACAATTATACCATCTACGATGAGTCCGACTCACGCTCTTTGTTGAAAAGTATAATTAAAGAGATGAATCTTGACGACAAGGTCTATAAACCCGCCACGGTCCACAACATTATCTCCATGGCGAAAAACAGGCTGATATCGGCCGATCAATATTCCATTGATCGTCATGCGCGCCAACGCGATAATGACATGAAAATGCCGGCGGTGTCTTCTGTTTATTCTGCTTATGCGGCACGTTGCCGGCAGGCCAACGCCATGGATTTCGATGATCTGCTCATGCTTACTTACCAACTATTCAATGAACATGAGGATGTCAGGAGAAAGTATGCTGAGAAGTTCAAATATGTGTTGGTCGATGAGTATCAAGACACCAATTATGCCCAGCAGTGCATCGTATTGCAACTGTCGCGTGAACATCAGCATGTTTGTGTCGTGGGCGATGATGCCCAAAGTATTTACGCATTTCGTGGGGCAAATATAGATAATATTCTTGGTTTTCAGTCTATCTTCGAGGATACAAGACTGTTCAAACTTGAACAGAATTACCGTTCTACTCAGCGTATTGTGAAAGCAGCCAATAGTCTGATCCGCCACAATGAACGCCAGATACAGAAAGAAGTATTTAGCCGCAATGACGAGGGCGAGAAGATTACATACAGACCCACATACAGTGACAAGGAAGAGGCAATGGTCGTATGCCGCGAGATTAAACGTATCATGAGGGTCGAACATGTACAATTTAGTGATTTTGCCATCTTGTACCGAACGAATGCTCAAAGCCGAACGTTTGAGGAGCAGATGAGGGCGGTGAATATCCCTTATCGCATTTACGGCGGACTCAGTTTCTATCAGCGTAAGGAAATCAAAGACATTATCGCATATTTCAGGCTTGTCGCGAACCCAGACGACGAGGAGGCCTTCCGCCGCATTGTCAACTATCCCGCAAGAGGCATCGGTAACACGACCATTTCAAAAATCATGGATACAGCTCACCAGGCGGGTGTCAGTCTGTGGACTGTGGTCTGTGACCCTTCGACATTCTCATTGCCTGTCAGCAAATCAACGGTTAATAAATTGGCGGATTTCAAAAACATGATACTGGCGTTCATCACTCGTTCCACTGAATGTGATGTGGCGCAGTTAGCCAATGAGATCATCCAACAATCGGGGATGCAAAATGAAATATTTGGTGACAATTCTGTAGAAGGATTGGCTCGTCAGGAGAATGTCCGCGAACTAATGAACGGCATTACCGATTTCGTCGATACACGTATGGAGGAAAACCGTACTGAAGCAATCTCTCTCTCTGATTATTTGCAAGAGGTTTCGCTTATCACAGACCTCGATAGCGAGGGCGATGACGATGCGCCACGAGTGACACTTATGACCATTCATAGTGCCAAAGGACTGGAGTTCCACACTGTTTTCGTCGTCGGAATGGATGAGAATATCTTCCCAAGTCCGATGGCTTGTAATTCCAAACGTGAGATGGAGGAGGAGCGACGATTGTTTTATGTGGCGGTGACAAGAGCGGAAAAACATTGCATCTTGACAAGTGCCGAAAACCGATACAGATACGGAAAACCTGAGTATTGCACACCCAGTAGGTTCTTGCGCGACATCGACCCCTCATTGATGAATATGGTGGATAAAGGCGCATCAGTTGAACAGACTGAAAGGCAATTGCGCACGTCAAGGTTGTCGAAGATGTGGAAAGAAGAACAGAAATCATATCAACCGCAAACACTGGCGCCGAGAATTAACGGACGGGTACTGAAACCTGTCAGCAGTATGTCCCATGTTAAGCCCAAAACTGACCCGGAAACGATAGCCAGTGTCTCAGAGGGCTGCGTTATCGAACATGACCGTTTTGGCGTGGGGACTGTCCTTCGTATGGAAGGAACAGGTGAAAACGCGAAAATCACCGTTGATTTCAGAAATATAGGTGTAAAGCAATTGCTCGTAAAATTCGCCCGTTTCAAAATTGTCAAATAACACCCGCACCGTTCTATAATCTTAATAACTTTTAGAGAATGAAACTGTTAAAGTTAGATACATATAAATCTACGGGTAACAGCCGATCTGTAAAGGCCCGTTTATTCTTAACCCTAATCTTTCTGGGAGGTATAAGTCTCATGTCATTCAATAATCCTATGGCTACTACGCACATATATAAAGGACGATATACCAATTGGTCTGACATCCTCTATACCTGGGATGGAAAGCACCTGTATTCTGGAGAGTACACCAATTTTTCCGACATCATCTATACCTGGGACGGAAAACATCTGTATAAAGGAGCATACACCAACTGGTCTGATATCCTTTACACCTGGGATGGCAAACACCTCTATTCTGGCAAATATAGCAATTGGTCGGATATTCTCTACACATGGGACGGCAAACATTTGTATTCAGGCCAATACACCAATTGGTCGGACATCCTTTTTACTTCTGACGGGAAACATCTATATAGGGGACCATACACCAATTGGTCGGATATAATTTTGACCGTAGATGCAATGGTCCCCATTCCAGTATTGATATCTTGCCTGTGACAACCTAAAGGAACTATCGTCCTTTTGGCTCTTCTACCACGAAAGTTTGTCCATAGGATATTCTACGCCCCATTTCGCACGTAGGTTGTCCATCAGTTCCATAATGTACAGAGTCTCATCGAGTGGCATCTCGCGAGGTTCCGTCAGTCCGTCTATTAAGGCCTGTCGACAGGCTATGAATTGATATTCATAACCGGTTATCTGTTTCGGAACATGTATGTCCTCGACAAATTCGCGGTCATGGGTGTTGACGGTCACTTTCTGCGGGTTGTTGATGTTGTCGATGATGAAATTGCCGTTTGTGCCTGCTATCACACCGATATTGTCACCCACACAAGCGGCACTCGATTGCAGGTTGCAGAGCATACCATTCGCCAACACCAGACTGATGGCGTTTGTCAGGTCCATACCTGTCTGACTCTTCACGCACTGGCTCTCAATGTTGACGATGTCAGCGGGGAAAAACATACGAACGAAATTCAGCGCATACACGCCCAAATCAAGCAGCGCACCGCCACATAGGTCTGCACGCATGATGCGTGGCTTGTTGCCCATCGAATAACCCAATGTGGCTGTTACAAGTCGTGGCTCGCCGATACGTCCGCTGTCAATGAGGTCACGCACTATCTTCACTACGGGTTGATAACGTGTCCAGATGGCTTCAGCAAGGAAAACATTGTGCTCACGCGCCAGATTCACGATGGCTTGTGCTTGGGCGAGATTAGCCATGAATGCCTTTTCTACCAGACAGGGCTTGCCGGCCAACAGTGCTTCTTTCGTGACGTCAAAATGGTGGGAGTGGGGTGTCGCCACATATATCAGGTCAACATTCGGGTCGGCTATCAACTCACTGTACGAGCCATATGCCTTCGGCACATCCCATTGACGGGCAAAGGCGTCGGCTTTTTCCTGTGTGCGCGAGCCGACGGCATAGCATTTGCACTCAAGAAGGCCGCGCAATGTAATGGCGGCCTTCTCGGCAATCCAACCTGTGCCGACTACGCCGACACGGAGAATTCCTTTTTGATCCATAGATTATTTCACTGTGATTTTTTGTCCGTTCACAACATAGATGCCAGGCTGGAGACGGCTCACCTGGTCGGCATTCACACCTGTGGCAACCTTAATGCCTGAGATGGTATAGACATCCACTTTGTCACCTTTGGTAACGATGTTGTTGATGCCGGTCACATCACCTGCAGCCAGATGGCAGGGATTGAGTTTCTTGCTGACGCCCGATTCCAGTTTCATATAGCAGCGGGTAGCGTAAAATCCGTTCTTGGCAGCGTCAACGGGCACAAACTTGGCGTCGCTGTTGTCTGCGGCAAGCACGCCATAAATGCCCAAGTCCTTGATGTGACGCTGGGCGCCACCCATCGTGATATAATCATTACTGCCTTTGACGTTGAATCCTACAATTGACTCAGAGCCATCGATGTATGCGGTCTTTGACAGTCTTCTTGAGGCATTCTCGCCTGGGTAATATAAAATATACGGCACATTGGCCTCAACACCAGCAGATTTGCAGTCTTGGAAATAAAGGTTGACCACTCCGCCTATCTCCTCAGCGCCAATCAGACGCTCCAGACGGCAGTCTGAACCGAAAGCCTCGTTCAACTCGTTCTCTGTCACGGCAAATGGCAATGACAATGTGTTCCAGCCATGGAAGAGATAACGGTTAACCGTCACCTGACATTCCTTACCGTCATATTTCTCAAGAGCGGTACCGGTGCTGGTGCTCAAATGAAGAACTTGCTGTGCATTCACAGCCAACGAAGATATGGCAAGTGCCATAATCAAGTAAATCTTTTTCATCATATTATTGTTTAATGCGTTAATAATTGTCTTTTTCTATTCAGTTATCAGATGCTGCAAATATACGAATTTAAAACGTACATTCCAAATTTTTCTTTGATTTCATAACGAAATTGATACTTTTTCACAATATTCTCAATACATATCATCTAATATGCCAAAGACCACCCTGTCATGGAGCAAACCTCCATTTAGCACAAACATTATGTTTATATGTTTGTTTGTCTTTATGTCTTTATGCTCTTATGCCTGTAAATTTGTCTAGATGATCTTATGTACATTAGTTTTTATGTTTATGAGTCAAAAAACATGTTCTTTTGTACAGACAAAATTTTGCTGTCACCGTAATTTTTTATAACTTTGCACCCTAATTGATAACACGTAATAAAAACTGACAGAAAATGGCTAAGAAATTTGCCGAATATGGCGGACTCAACCTTACCGCCGTCAATAATGAAATACTGAAGGAGTGGAATGACAAAAACATTTTCCTTCGCTCAATCTCAGAGCGCGAAGGATGCCCACAGTTTGTGTTTTTTGAGGGACCTCCCTCTGCAAATGGACACCCGGGTATTCACCATGTGCTCGCCCGTAGCATTAAAGACACATTCAACAGATATAAGACCATGCGTGGTTTTCAGGTGCACCGTAAGGCCGGATGGGATACTCACGGACTGCCTGTTGAACTGAGCGTGGAGAAAGAATTGGGCATTACTAAGGCCGATATCGACAACCAAGATTCGCCTAAATACATCTCTGTGGAGGATTATAACCGGCGTTGTCGTGAAAACGTGATGAAATACACTGCTGAGTGGCGTGACCTGACCGAGAAGATGGGCTATTTCGTCGATCTTGATCATCCCTATATCACTTACGACAACAAATATATTGAGACTCTTTGGTGGCTCCTTCGTCAACTATATGATAAGGGATTGCTTTACAAGGGTTATACTATCCAGCCATATTCTCCTGGTGCAGGTACAGGCCTGTCGAGCCACGAACTCAACCAGCCCGGTTGTTACCGCGATGTGAAGGATACCACCGTCACGGCGCAGTTCCGCATTGTTGACCCGCGTCCCGAGATGAATCAGTGGGGTAAACCCGTCTTCCTCGCATGGACCACCACACCTTGGACTCTGCCTTCCAACACGGCTCTTTGCGTAGGACCGAATATCGACTATGTCTGTGTGCAGACCTACAATCCCTATAATGCTGAAAAGATCTCAGTTGTCATGGCGGCTGCCCGTATTGATGCATATCTGCGTCCTGAGGGCGAATATGCTGACATGGAGGCTTTCAAACCCGGCGATAAAATCATTCCTTATCGTGTTGTTGGGCAATACAAAGGCTCCGATCTTGTCGGCATGAAGTTCGAACAGTTGATGCCGTGGGTTAAACCCTGTGAGCGGCTCGACGATAATGCCGCAGCCTTTGTAAAAGAAGCCGCAGCCAACCATCCCGAACGTGTTTTTTGCGTAGGTGTGGACCGTTTCGTTGAACTTTCCGACCGTGCTTTCCGTGTTATCCCCGGCGATTATGTCACTACCGAGGACGGTACGGGTATTGTGCATATCGCTCCGACCTTTGGTGCCGACGATGCCAAGGTGGCACGCGATGCCGGTGTGCCTTCACTCTTCCTCATCAACAAAGGCGGCGAGACACGTCCGATGGTCGATCTCCAAGGTAAATATTATGTCATTGACGAATTGGCCGAGGAATTTGTCAAGGTTTGTGTTGATGTTGAGAAATATGGCCACCACGCTGGCGACTATGTTAAAAATGCATATGCTCCGGAGTTTAATGTCGATGGCAAATATGATGAGATAGGTGCCGCTAAGGCGGAAGACCTCAATATCGTCATCTGTATGGAGATGAAACAAGAGGGCTCTGCATATAAAATCGAAAAGCATGTGCACAACTATCCGCACTGCTGGCGTACAGACAAACCAGTGCTCTATTATCCCCTCGACTCGTGGTTTATTCGTTCTACGGCCATGAAAGAGCGCATGTTTGAATTGAACAAGACCATCAATTGGCAACCTGAATCGACGGGTTCAGGACGATTTGGCAATTGGCTTGAAAACCTCAATGACTGGAACCTCTCACGTTCTCGTTTCTGGGGTACACCGCTGCCCATCTGGCGCAATAAAGATACTCGTGAGGAGATCTGCATCGGTTCTGTTGAGCAGTTGTATAATGAGATTGAGAAGGCTGTTGCAGCGGGTGTCATGCAGGAGAATCCGCTGAAAGCGAAAGGTTTTGTGCCCGGTGATTATTCACAGGGGAATTATGACCGTATCGACCTCCACCGCCCATACGTCGATCATATTGTTCTCGTGGGTGAGTCAGGACAACCTCTCCATCGTGAGGCCGACCTCATCGATGTTTGGTTCGACTCAGGTTCTATGCCTTATGCTCAAGTGCATTATCCCTTTGAGAACAAAGACGCCATCGATAAGAATCTTGCCTTCCCCGCCGACTTCATCAATGAAGGTGTCGACCAGACACGCGGATGGTTCTTCACACTTCATGCCATTGCAACCATGGTTTTTGACAGCGTTTCATTCAAGAATGTCATATCTACAGGATTGGTGCTCGATGCTAAAGGCGATAAAATGAGTAAACACAAAGGGAATGTCACAAATCCCTTTGAAATGATAGAACAATATGGTGCCGATGCTGTAAGATTTTACATGATGACCAATTCTGAGCCATGGGACAACTTGAAATTTGACCCCAATGGCGTGAAAGAAGTGCGCGGAAAACTTTTTGGCACTTTATATAACACATATAGCTTCTTCGCCCTCTATGCCAATGTCGACGGATTTGATCCTGACGACATCAAGAAAGTGGATGCGGATAAATTGCCCGAAATCGACCGATGGATTCTCTCCGCACTCAATACGCTCATCATGAAGGTGCAGAAAGAAATGGACAATTATGACCCCACACGTGCCGGACGACTCATTGATGCTTTCGTCAATGATGATCTCTCTAACTGGTATGTACGTCTAAACCGCAAACGTTTCTGGGGTAAGGAGATGGACCAGGACAAACTGGCTGCCTACAGTACGCTTTATACTTGCCTCATGACCGTTGCCAAACTGTTAGCTCCGTTCTCTCCGTTCTATGCTGACCGTCTTTATCAGGATCTGGGAGGGAAAATGGACAGCGTACATCTCGAATTGTTCCCTGTGGCCGACGAGTCGCTTATCAATATAGATCAAGAGACGAGAATGGCCATGGCGCAGAAAATCACCTCTATGACACTCGCGCTTCGTCGAAAAGTCAATATCAAGGTGCGCCAGCCACTACAGCAAATCATGATTCCTGCTATCGATGATACTCAGCGTTCTCACATCGAAGCAGTGGCAGATTTGATTCGTAATGAGGTGAACGTTAAGGAACTCAATTTCGTAGAGGGTGCTGGTATTCTTGTCAAGAAGGTAAAGTGTAACTTCCGGACCATGGGTAAGAAATTCGGAAAACTCATGAAAGGTGTGGCTGCGCAGATGGCTCAACTTTCACAGGAAGACATTGCACAACTCGAAAAAGATGGTCGTTTTGTCCTTACTGTTGATGGACAAGAAGCGGTGGTCGATGCTGAAGATGTAGAAATCATCAGCGAGGACATCCCCGGATGGCTTGTGTCAAATGAAGGAAATCTCACCGTGGCTCTCGAGGTGGAACTGACCGACCAGTTGCGTAAAGAGGGTATGGCTCGTGAACTCATCAACCGTATCCAAAACATGCGTAAGGATGGCGGACTGGAGATTACCGACCGTATCAAAGTGACTGTCGCCCCCAACGAACAAGTTTCTCAGGCACTCGAGGCGTTTGGCGACTATATCATGACGCAAGTGCTTGCTGACGAGATTACAGTTGGCGATAACAATGGCACTGAGGCTAAATTTGATGATTTCAATCTGAATATACTCATAGAGAAAATATAAAAACATAATTCATAAAGTCTAAGGAAAATAAGGAAAAGGAGCGGGTTATACACATTGGGTCAACAAACAACACAAATGTCCCTGTAGCTCTCCCTGTAACATCCTTTCGATTTCCTCTTAAACTACAAAACAATGGCAGAAAAAAAACGTTACAGTGATGAGGAACTGGAAGAGTTCCGCGTCATAATCAATGAGAAATTGGAACTGGCACGCCGTGACTACAACCAGATGATGCGGCAACTGATGAATGCCGACGGCAATGATGTAGACGACACATCTCCTACCTATAAGGTGCTGGAGGAAGGTAGTGCCACTCAGAGCAAAGAGGAACTCATTCAGTTGGCATCTCGTCAGCAGAAGTTCATCCAAGGTTTGGAGGCCGCTCTTATTCGTATCGAAAACAAAACCTACGGCATAGACCGTATAACCGGTGAACTCATTCCCAAAGAGAGACTTCGCGCCGTACCTCACGCTACTCTGAGCGTCGCTTCTAAAAATGCGAGGAAAAAATAACGGATGAAAGAGTATAATGTCAGAAATCGGACCATTTGGGTCTGCATACTGATTGTCACTTTGTTGGTTATCGACCAGATTATTAAAATTCTGGTCAAAACCAATATGCCGCTGCATGATTCTGTCAAAATTACCAACTGGTTTTATATCAGTTTCATCGAGAACAATGGCATGGCATATGGTATGACCTTTATTAATAAGGTGGTGCTCAGCCTATTCCGCATTATCGTTTCTGCGATTGTCATTGTTTATACATTCAAGCAGATCAAACAGCATGCGAGAACACTTTATGTCGTGCTCCTCGCACTCATCTTCGCCGGGGCCGTTGGAAACATCTTTGACTGTATGTTCTACGGACTCTGTTTCTCAGAGTCCACGCCCTTCCAAGTTGCACAGTGGGTTCCTTTTGGCGAGGGATATGGTTCGTTCCTGCAAGGCAGGGTGGTGGATATGTTCTATTTCCCCATCATTGACACTCATTTGCCAGAATGGGTCCCGATATGGGGAGGAGACCATTTCATCTTCTTCAGTCCGGTGTTTAACTTTGCTGACGCATGTATCAGTGTCGGTGTTATTTTGATGCTGCTCTTTTGCAGAAAAGAATTATCGGCCATCTCTTTCTCTAAGAAAAAAACTGAGAATGAGGCGGATAAGGAAAACGAAGAACAACAATCAGAGTAAAATCCTTCGGATGAATATGCAGAATGTCGCACATAAAGTCGCGCGTTGGAGCATTTGCCTCGTATTGGCTATTTGCTTCGCCTGCAAACCCTCCGTCCCCGGGAAATATATCCAAGAGGGAAAAATGGAGGACATCCTCTATGATTATCATATCGCCGATGCTATGGCCCTCAGTGAGGCGCAATCTGCAGAATGGAATTACAAAAAGGCTTTATACAGACAGGCTGTTCTTGATAAATACGAAGTCACTCAAGAAGACTTGGATTCCTCTCTGGCCTATTATTTCCGCGATACGGAACGACTGAAGAATATCTATACCAATGTCTCGAAAAGACTCTCCGAAGAGGCAATGGCGCTCGGAGCGTCGGCAAATGACATCAATCTCTATTCGTCAGATGGAATACAGGGCGATACGGCAAGCGTATGGGTAGGAGGAAAAACTACCATTCTCTTGCCTAAAACCCCAGATAATCTTGTTTCTTTCGCGGTTATGGCAGACACCGCTTTCCATAAAGGTGATAAATTGATGCTCAATTTCGATGCGCAGTACATCATTCAAGACGGAGCACGTGATGCTACAGCTATGCTTGCTGTACGGTTTGATAATGATAGCGTAGCCAAACAAATGGTACACCTCTCGTCAAACACGAACTATTCACTCCAATTGACTGATAACAAGCATCTTGGTATAAAAGAAGTCAGAGGATTTATTACTCTTCCGGCATCAACGGTTTCATCATCAACCATGAAACTCGTATGCCTGCATAACCTGAAATTGGTTCGCATGCATGAGATAGTCAAGGAAGAGAAAAAAGAAGGCGACTCCTCAAATGACTCTGAGAGTTCCGAGCCATCCGAAGTGCCTGGAACATCCGGTAATCCCCCCACCTCGGGTAATGCTTTGCATTCCGGTCCTCCTGTAAAAGTCAGAGGTGACTCAACTTCGAGAAAGCCGGTGAAAGCAATAAGTCAACCGATAGGAGCGCCCAATGCCAATGCGGGTAGAATCGGACGATAACCACGAATTTGATAACCATTTGAAGAATAACCATGAGAAAAATAGCTGCACATAGACTGGAGACACCCTCGGGAGTGATTCATTTAGGAGTAGTCGTTATACGAGAGGGTATTGTTGAAGATTATTTCTCTTTCTCTGGAGAGATTCCCTTTACCGAATGGCTTGGGGGCACCATTGTTATACAACCTGATGCGGATGGACGGCTTAGGGCCTATCAAGACGGTGCCATATTGGAGTAATTTCTGAAATCTACATAATCATTTATTAAAACAAGAATTTATGTTAAGCGTTAACGAATTGGAAGACAGATTGATAGATCTGGCTTTCGCTGAGGATATTGGTGATGGTGACCATACCACTCTATGCTGTATTCCTGCCGACGCGATGGGCAAATCTCATCTGCTCATCAAAGAGGACGGTGTGCTGGCTGGTGTGGAGATGGCCAAGAAGGTATTCGCTCGGTTTGACCCGGAACTTCAAGTTGAGGTACTTATTCAGGACGGTACAGAGGTGCATGTCGGTGATATCGCCATGATTGTGTCAGGACGTATCCAAAGCCTCTTACAGACAGAGCGACTCATGCTGAACATCATGCAGCGTATGAGCGGAATTGCTACGCAGACAAGAAAATATGTCAAACTGCTCGAAGGTACCAAAACCCATGTGCTTGACACCCGTAAAACTACCCCGGGATTGCGTATGCTTGAGAAACAGGCGGTAAAAATCGGTGGTGGTGTTAATCATCGAATCGGTCTTTTTGATATGATTCTGCTCAAAGACAACCATGTGGACTTCGCAGGTGGTATCGAAAATGCCATCAATCGTTGCCATCATTATCTTAACGAAAAAGGGTTGAACCTGAAGATTGAGATTGAAGTCCGCAATTTTGACGAGTTGCAACAGGTGCTCGACTGTGGCGGCGTCAACCGCATCATGCTCGACAATTTCTCTGTTGAGAATACCAAAAAGGCTGTGGAAATCATTGATGGCAGATTTGAGACTGAGTCGAGCGGCGGCATAACAATTGACACTATTCGCGATTATGCAGAGTGTGGTGTCGATTTCGTGTCGGTCGGTGCACTTACTCATTCTGTCAAAGGACTTGACATGAGTTTCAAAGCATGTTGATTACTCATCTTCTGCTAGCGGCACTCACTTATATCTCTCCCGTCAAATACGAGGTTTCATTGGCGGGAAATTTCGGTGAGCCCAGACCCAATCACTTCCACGGTGGTGTGGATGTGAAGACGCAAAGGGTGGAGGGCAAACCTATACATGCCGTTGCAGAGGGATATGTCAGTCGTGTGACTGTTTCGCAGACCGGTTACGGCAATTCCGTGTATGTAAGGCATCCCGACGGACATACTACAGTCTATGCCCATTTACAGCGTTTTTCGCCTGCTATTGAGGCAAAGGTAAAAAAATGGCAATATGCTCATCATAAATGGGAGGCAGATGTGACATTCCGCGCCACGGATGTGCCTGTGTCGAAAGGGCAGGTCATTGCGCTCAGCGGAAATACGGGGTCAAGCATGGGTCCACATCTTCATCTCGAAGTTCATGAGACTGACTCATGGGATATGTATGACCCGTTAGGATTCATACCTTCTTTGGTGAACGACCATAAAGCTCCGGAGACGCATGCTTTCATGGCATATCCCATGCCGGGGAAAGGTGTATTCTGCGGGAGGACTGCAAAGATGAAGTTCAAGCCCGCAGAACTCGATTCGCTACGTCTCGAAGCCTGGGGCGAGGTAGGTTTTGGCATTCATGCCGACGATTATATGGAGGATTCCCCCAATTATTACGGTGTACGCCGAACCGTCCTTAATGTTGACGACAAAGAGGTGTTCCGTAGTGATGTCAATGGCATACCTTTTCAAACCAATCGTATGGTCAATTCATGGGGCGATTATGACGAGTTCAGCAAAAACAAGCACTGGTTTATGAAATCGTTTATTGAACCAGGCAATCAACTTCCTGTTCTTCATGCAGACGGCCGTCGTGGTGTCGTTCTTTTTGACCAGGAGCGTGATTATCACATCCGCTATGAGTTAAGCGATTATTACGGAAATATTTCAACATGCCGTTTCGTGGTCAGAGGTCGTCGAATGGAGATACCTCAACGAAAGTTAGATCCAGGAGACGTCATTTTGGACCACAATGCAGAGAAATATGAAACCGACGGTTTTAAGATGATTCTGCCTTCGGGTGCCTTGGCTGATGATGTCGTATTGCACCCTGTCGATTCTGCTGGTATCTATTCGCGGTCATATCACATGGCATCTAAATCATTGCCTTTGATAGTTCCAGCGCAAATCTCCATCCGGCTTGGCAAAGAGGTCAGTGATGTAAACAAACTCTTCATAGCTTCCGACGGCAAGTTTACTGGTGGTAAATTCAATGAGGGATGGGTCGAGGCACATGTGTATGATATCGGGAAGAAACTGACGGTCGGTTATGACGATATTCCGCCTGTTATCGAGCGGGTCAATGATGATAGGCCAACCGTCATTATTCTTGAAGTCAAGGATGCTGATACGGGTATAGAATCCATTGATGCGGCTGTCGATGGTCAGTTCGTGCTCTTTGCTCCAATAGGCCGCTCTTCTCGGTACATCTGCAATCTAAAAAACACTCCCGTTAAACCTACAAGCAGTGTCCGGACTTTACAATTCATGGCCTGTGATAAACGGGGAAACCAATGTGCTTACCAAACAAAAATCAAATATTGAAATAACATTAAAGAATGTTTTTTAGAAGAATATTATAAACCAATAAACTGAGAAAGAATTTCTGAACAATTATGTCAATTCTTCTGATTTCTTTCCAAATAACAAACCTCAAATGAGAAAAATAGTTCTTTCCCTTTTCATGATAGCCGCTGGATATGCGGCTGCATGTACGAATTTTATTGTCGCTAAGGGCGCTTCCACCGACGGTTCTGTCATTTGCTCTTACAATGCAGATGATTACGGTATGTTTCAAGACCTCTGCCATTATCCTGCAGGTACACATGCCCCTGGTACCATGCGCCCTGTATATGACTGGGACACTGCCGAATATCATGGCGAGATTCCTGAGGCTCCAGTGACATATAATGTGATTGGTAACATCAATGAGTATCAGGTGACTATCGGCGAGACTACTTACGGCGGACGCGAGGAGATGGTCGATCCCACGGGTATTCTCGATTATGGCTCACTGATTTATATAGCCCTTCAGCGGTCTCGTACGGCGCGTGAGGCCATCGATGTAATGACTACACTCGTCAACACTTATGGTTACAACTCCGAGGGTGAGACCTTTACCATCTGCGACCCCAATGAGGCGTGGATTATGGAGATGATGGGCAAGGGTCCAGGCAGCAAAGGGGCAGTTTGGGTGGCTATGCGAATCCCAGACAATGCCATCTGTGCTCATGCAAACCAGAGCCGTATTACCAAGTTCAATATGAAGGACAAGAAAAATGTGCTTTATTCGAAGGATGTTGTTAAATTTGCGCGTGAGAAAGGTTGGTTCTCTGGAAAAGATGCAGATTTCAGTTGGAATGAGGCTTATGCCAAACCCGATTTCAGCGGACGCCGTTATTGCGAGGCCCGCGTGTGGAGTTTCTTCAATCACTTCGCCGACGGATTCGACCGCTATCTGCCTTATGCTATGGGTAAGGAGAAGGATGCAGAGCCCATGCCCCTTTGGATTGTTCCCAATCGTAAGGTGAGTGTTCAGGATGTGGAGGAATGCATGCGCGATCATTACGAGGGTACACCTCTATCACTTGATCAAGATATTGCCCAAGGCATCTGGAACATGCCTTACCGTCCTACACCGCTCACTTTTGAAATTGACGGAAAGAAGTATTTCAATGAGCGTCCCACCTCTACCCAACAAACAGGCTTCTCCTATGTCAGTCAGATGCGCTCTTGGTTGCCTCGTCAGATAGGCGGTGTGTTGTGGTTCGGCAATGACGATGGCAATATGATCGCCTATACGCCGATATATTGCGGTATGACCGAAAGGCCAGAGTGCTACAACACCCCGGGTGCCGATGCTCTCACGTTCTCAGACAAAAATGCGTTCTGGGTATGCAACTGGGTCAGCAACATGGTTTATCCCCGTTATTCACAGATGTTCCCGTCATTGAAAGAGGTGCGCGATTCCTTGGAGAAATCATATTTTGATGCACAACCCCGCATTGA
>JAEEGL015817661.1_pt1 | contig 20859 bp, 11 predicted proteins | sample 9134231 | NCBI WGS metagenome assembly JAEEGL01 (sample SAMN16246548, study PRJNA631951) | gut metagenome | biome: gut microbiome; feature: rumen; material: fiber-attached | host: Bos | place: Iran: Karaj | collected 2018-10
CCGACCAGCTGCCCGCCGAGGCGGCGTCGGAGTTCCAGGCGGAGGGCGGCGCGTCCGCGCGCCCCGCGCGCAAGGCGGCGGAGGCGCTGGACGAGGCGTGCCCCGAATGCGGCGCCAAGCTCATGCGGCGCTTCTTCCGCGGGCGCTCGTTCATCGGCTGCTCCAACTACCCGAAGTGCAAATACAGCCGCAAGGGGTAGGGCGCCTGTGCGCCCAGGGGCGCCTTGATGCCGAGGGCGGGGAATGAGCCATGCCGCGCATTCCCCGCCTCGGCGCGGCCGCAGGTCTATTGGCTGGCGAATACGGCGACCTCGTTCCAGTCGTCGAGCTTGACGGCGACGGTCCAGTCGCCAGGCTTTCCCGAGACGGTGATATTGCGGTGGTCGGTGGCGAGGCCGACGTTGTTGAAGTGGGCGACCTCGGGCCTGCCCTGGCAGGTCATGCGGTAGGCGCCCGAGATGCAGACGATGGTGCGTTCGCGGCCGACGAGGACGCCCTCGCCGAGCTTGACGGGGGTGAATGGGAAGAGCCAGGCGCTGACGTCGAATCCGCCTGCGCTGGGGCCGTCGGCGGGGATATCGATAGTATAGTAGTAGGGGAGGACGCCGTTGCGCAGGGCGGTGATGATGCCCTTGTTCAGGATGCGGGCGGTCAGGTCGGGGCTGCCTGCCGGGAGCAGGCGCTGGAACCGTCTGGGGCGGAGGTTCAGGATGACGGGGGAGGAGAGGTGCCCGAGGGCCTGGAAGCGGAACTCGGGCGGCTTCTTGTCGAGGAAGGGGAGGGGGTTGCAGTCGTCGTTCTCCATCTCCTCGAAGCTCAGGCGTCCGATGCCGCGCTCCTCCCTGGTGACGGGATGGCCGTTGGTGAGGACGCAGCCGCCGTAGGCGCGGATGCGCTTGACGATCTCGGCGCGCGCCTCGGCGCCCGTGATGGCGTAGTTGTAGAATTTCCTGGTGATCCTGCCGGTCTTGTCGATGTCGACCGAGCGTCCGTCCCAGCGGTCGTAGGAGATTCCGTCGTGCATGCTGGGGTTGAACTGGTCGATGTAGATGCCGTCGGCCTTGATCTCCTCCATGAGGAACTTGATCTGGTCCAGAAAGACATTGTATCGGTGGTTCCCCTTTTCGACCTGCGGCATGAGGTTGATGAGTGGGCGCTGTCCGCTGGGGTAGAAGGTGTCGACGATGACATTCCCGCTGGCGTCGAAGAGAAGCGAGTCGCGGTACGGGGTGGCGGCGAGGAGTTTCCTGGTAAGTTCGGGGGAGAGGGAAAGGCCGTATCGGCTTCTGGGATCCTTGCGGTTTCCGTAGGTCAGGGGGAGTTCCATGCCCCAGGGGACGGCATCGGCGGGGAAGGGGACGAGGTTGGTCTCGACGAGGGGCATGAGCTTGACGCCGGGATGGAGCCTGCGGGCCTCCGCGAAGCGGGAAAGGACCAGGGCCTTGTACTGTTCGCGGGTGAGGCCGAAGCCGTTGGCATATTCGAACCAGGGGGGGACGCAGGCGAGGCGGGCGGCGAGGCCAGGGCGCTTCTGGGTGGCGTCGAAGAGGAAGGGGCCGGGGATGGTGTGGTTGACGCCCCAGTCCGAACGGACGCGGTTGATGAAGTCGAAGTAGGCGGTTTCGGGGGCGGCGAGGGGGTAGACGGACCATTCGACGGTGAGCGTCTGCTTCGCGGTGAGGCCGACGCCTCGGGTGGAGAGGGTGAAGACGTTGCCGTTGGCGTAGTTGTTGAGGAGGATGCGGCTGATGCTGTCCTCGGCGACGATGCCGACGGCGAAGCGTTTGTCTTCGATGAAGATGGTGGGGTTGGCGGCGCTCTTGATATTGGCGGCGCTCTGGCGAGTGAGCCCAGAGAGGCGCCAGCCGTTGGCGGGCATTCTCCGATCGAGGGCGAAGTCGTTTCGCCAGATGAGGCCCAGCTCGGCCGCGGTGCGGTTGGTGATTTTGTCGGTGACGGCAATGCGCTGTCCCTGCGGGGTGATGATGCGTTCGACTTCGTGGGTTTTCGCGCGCATCTGGACGACGAGGGAGGCGCCCTTGCGTTCGACGGAGACCTCAATGCCCTGCTCGCCGGTCGGTTTCCTGGCGACGAGCAGGCGGTTGTATCCCATTTCCGGGGTGGCGGGGTAGCCGAAGCCGGATTCGACGAAGAGGCTGCCCGCCTCGCCGAACGAGAGTTCCATGCCGCCTGCGGGGAAGACCTTGACGGTGCAGACGCCCGCGGGGAGGGCGGCGGCGGCGGGGATCCTGGGCGCGCTCCATTCGCGGATGCCCTTGAGGGCGTTGAGGCGGGCGGTGGGGACGTAGCCGATCTCGATGCCCTTGACAAGGAGCGCGGTGTCGACGACATGCCTGGGGAGGGCGTTGATGAAGCGCAGCCGGTTTCCGGCGTCGTTCTCGACGCGGCTGTCGGCGCCGACGGTCCGCTTGCTGACGAGGTCGTCGATGTCGAGGTAGTAGTCGAACCCGAACTCCTTGTCGGTGATGCGCGGGTCGACGGTCCTGGCGTCGGCGGGCGCGAAATAGGTCATGAGGAGGTGGCGGCCAGTCTTCTGCCAATATGGGACGGCCCGTTCGCGGGGCTGGGTGGTGTGGAGGATGCCGCCGCGCCCCAGGAGCCGGATTTGCTCCTGGGCGTTGGCGGGGGCGAGTTCCTGTCCGTTGAGTTCGATGGCGGTCCAGTTTCCCCAGCCGCCAAAGTGGCGGTCCAGGAGACGCAAGTCGACTTTCAGCACCGCCGTCATCCCCTGGCGCGCTGGAAGGGCGGGGAAATGGAGCGTCGGGGTCGCGTTTTCAAGGGCGCCGCAGACGACGGGGGCGGGGTCCGAAATGCGGAAGACTGGTGTGAAGGGGATCGTCTGGGCGGCGAGCAGGGATGCGGCCACGCACACGGCCGCGAGCGTCAGGCGATTCTGCATGGAGGTTCAGGGGGGGGTGGTTGCGCCTCAGCGATTGACGAAGACGGCGACCTCGTTCCAGTCGTCGAGCTTGACGGCGACGGTCCAGTCGCCAGGCTTTCCTGAGACGGTGATATTGCGGTGGTCGGTGGCGAGGCCGACGTTGTTGAAGTGGGCGACCTCGGGCTTGCCCTGGCAGGTCATGCGGTAGGCGCCCGAGATGCAGACGATGGTGCGTTCGCGGCCGACGAGGACGCCCTCGCCGAGCTTGACGGGCGTGAATGGGAAGAGCCAGGCGCTGACGTCGAATCCGCCTGCGTTGGGGCCTTCGGTGGGGATATTGGTGGCGTAGTAGTAGGGGAGGACGCCGTTGCGCAGGGCGGTGATGATGCCCTTGTTCAGGATGCGGGCGCTGAGGTCGGGGCTGCCTGCGGGCAGGCGGTTCAGGTAGCGTCCTGGGCGCAGGTTCAGGATGATGGGCGAGGAGAGATGTCCGAGCGCCTGGTAACGGAATTCGGGGGGCTTCTTGTCCAGGAAGGGGATGGGGTTGCAGTCGTCGTTCTCCATTTCGGCGAAGCTCAGGCGCCCGATGCCGCGTTCCTCCTTGGTGACGGGGTGGCCGTTGGTGAGGACGCAGCCGCCGTAGGAGCGGATGCGCTTGACGATCTCCATCCGGCCCTCGGCGCCCGTGATGGCGTAGTTGTAGTATTTTCTGGTGATCCTGCCAGTCTTGTCCATCTCGATCGAGCGTCCGTCCCAGCGGTTGTAGGAGACGCCGTCGCGCATGGTTGGGTTGAACTGGTCGATGTAGATGCCGTCGGCCTTGATCTCCTCCATGAGGAACTTGATCTGGTCCATGAAGACGTTGTAGCGGTGGTTTCCCTTTTCGACCTGCGGCATGAGGTTGATGATGGGGTACGGTCCGTAGACGTAGATGTTGTCGATCATGACGTTGCCGTCGGCGTCGAAGAGGAGGGAGTCGCGGTAGGGGGTGGCGGCGAGAAGTTTCCTGGTGAGGGCGGGGGAGAGGTACTGGGCGTAGCGGGTCTTGGGGTTCTTGCGGTCGCCGTAGGTCAGGGGGAGTTCCTTGCCCCAGGGGACGGATTCGGCGAAGAAGGGGACGAGGTTGGTCTCGACGAGGGGCATGAGCTTGATGCCGGGATAGAGCCTGCGGGCCTCGGCGAAGCGCGGGAGGACGAGGGCCTTGTATTGTTCGCGGGTCAGGTTGTAGCCGTTGGCGTACTCGAACCAGGGCGGGATGCAGGCGAGGCGCGCGGTGAGGCCAGGGCGCTTCTGGGTGGCGTTGAAGAGGAAGGGGCCCGGGACGGTGGTGTTGTTGACGCCCCAGTCGTCGCGGACGCGGTTGATGAAGTCGAAGTAGGCGGTTTCGGGGGCGGCGAGGGGGTAGATGGACCATTCGACAGTGAGGGTCTGCTTCGCGGGGAAGCCGACGCCGCGGGTGGAGAAGGTGAAGATGTTGCCGTCGACGTAGTTGTTGAGGAGGATGCGGCTGACGGTGTCCTCGGCGACGATGCCGACGGCGAAGCGCTTGTCGGCGATGAAGATGGTGGGGTTGGAGGCGGCGAGGATGTTGGCGGCGCTCTTGCGGGTGAGTCCTGCGAGGCGCCAGCCGTTGGCGGGTTCGCGCTTGCTGAGGGCGAAGTCGTTTCGCCAGATGAGGCCGAGGTCGGTGGCGGTGCGGTTGGTGATGGCGTCGGTGACGGCGATGCGGCTGCCTTCGGGGGTGAGGGTGCGCACGACCTCATGGGTCTTGGAGTGCATCCTGACGACGATGGAGCCGCCCTTGCGCTCGACGGTGACCCTGGTGCCCGCTTCGCCCTCGGGGGCCTTGGCGACGCGCAGGCGGTTGTATTTCATTTCGGGGGTGGCGGGGTATCCGAAGCCCGATTCGAGATAGAGGAGGTCGTCGGCGCCGAAGTCGAGGGCCATGCCGCCTCCAGGGAAGACCTTGAGGGCGCAGGGGCCTGCGGGGATGGAGGCCTTCGCGTCGATCCTGGCGGCGGACCATTCGCGGATGCCCTTGAGGGCGTTCAGGCGGGCGGTGGGGACGTAGCCGACTTCGATGCCCTTCACGAGCAGCGGTGCGTCGACGATGCGGCGGGGCAGGGCGTTGATGAATCGGAGGCGGTTTTCGGCGTCGTTCTCGATGCGTTCGTCGGCGCCGATGACGAGCTTGCTGACGAGGTCGTCGATGTCGAGATAGAAGTCATAGCCGAACCTGGCGTCGATGATGCGCGGGTCGGTGTCCTTGGCGTCGGCGGGCGCGAAATAGGTCATGAGGAGATTGCGGGGGGCCTTTCGCCAATAGGGGATGGCCTGCTCGCTGGCGAGGCTGGTATGGAGGATGCCGCCGCGCAGGAGCAGGCGGATGCGGCCGTTCGCGTTGACGGGGGCGACTTCCTGTCCGTTGAGTTCGATGGCGGTCCAGGCGCCCCATCCGCCGAAGTTCCTGGTGACAATGCGGTGGTCGAACTTGAGCACCGCCGTCATGCCCTTGCGCACTGGCAGCGCGGGGAACTTCAGGATCGGCGTCGCGTTTTCACTGGCGCCGGCGTCGACAAGGGCGGGATCGGGGATCCGGAAGACTGACTCGAAGGGGATCTTCTCAAGAGCGGGGAGGGACGCGGCCGCAAGCACGACCGCCAGAGCAAGATGTTTCAGCATGGTCTTCCGGATGGGGGGTCGTATGATTTAGAACGGGCGGGTGGTGTAGTGGGCCCAGAGGAGGGAGGCCTCGTCGCCCTTGTCCTTGGTGGTCATGGCCCAGACGCGGGAGATCTTCCAGTTTTCGACGTGGCCGTCGAGGAAGCCGATGACGGTGCCGTTGCCGTGGACGGTGTTGCATTCGCCGTACCACTCGGGCTCGATGTTCTGCCAGGCGCCGTAGACGTAGCAGCGGTTGTTGGCGGTGCCGGCGGGGTTGATGCCGCGGCAGCCGATATACATGGTCTGGGTGGGGTTCTTGTGGTCCTTGATGGAGTTGCGCAGATAGCCGCTCTTGTCATAGTGGACGTAGGGCATGCCGTAGTCGGCGGAGCCGGCGCCAGGGGTGCCGTAGCCCATCAGGGGGTTGGTGCGGAGGTTGGAGTTGCAGAGGTAGGTCCTGGAGTTCTTGATGTAGGGCCAGAGGGCGCCCGGCCACTGGGCCTTGTAGCTCGCCCCGAAGGTGGTCGAGGTGCCAGGGCGGGTGTCGGTCGGCATGCTGTCCGTGTCCGGGTAGGGGACGGCGGAGGTGCCTCGGGCCAGGATGTTGGTGCAGTACGGGATGAAGTCCTTGTTGTCGAGGACGTACATGTTCAGGGACATGGCGATGGTCTTGGCGTTCGAGGTGCAGTGGATGGTGCGGGCCTTCTCGCGCGCCTTGGAGAGGGCGGGCAGCAGCATCGAGGCCAGGATCGCGATGATCGCGATGACCACGAGGAGTTCGATCAGGGTGAAACGGCGCTTGGACTGGGACGAAAGCATGGACATCTCCTGGGATAGGGGGGAAAATGCGGCGATTGCCGCAGGGATGGCGAGTACTATAAGCCAGACAGGCGGGCTTAAGGTGCGACATTGGTTTAATTATACGCACTTCTGGGCGTTTTTTCAACTGTCGGCGCCCAATTCGGGATACTTGGGGCGGAGGCGGGCGAGGACTTCGGCGCGGAGTTATTGGGTGAAGGCGAACAGTTCATCCACGTCGGTCGATGAGACACAGCCGACCATTTCATATTCGACCGTGTTGCGTTTGCGGCGGCATTGATTCAGGTATTGTGCCGCGGAGAGAAAGGCGGGGCCCAGGGTGAACCCGATGGAGCGGAGGGTGTAGAAATGTGCGAGGTTATGCACGGGGCGGTAACCTGCGTCAAAGAGCATCATGGTGCACAGTTTCAGGACGGCATTGTAGGCGATGCCGAATTTCCAGTCGTCTGAAAGGCCGTCGATCTGCGCATTGGCGAAGTCGCGGTCTGCGACGCTCAGGAGGTCGGCCAGTTCCTGCGGGCTGGTCTGATGGGGGTGAAGCCACCCGTTATCGAGCCAATCTTGCAAACTCATCTGGGTTTCCCTTGAGGAATATTTTGGGTTTGGCGATGACATCCAGCACGAAATGGTTTTTCTGCTGCTTTCGTTGGAGGAATTGCTCCTCGGTGTAGCAAACGGGATTGATTTCCGGGCCGATGGAGACGGCAATGGGGTCAATGCGCGTGACTGCCTCAAGTAGGTCGCAGGTTCCGATGACGAAGAGGTCGATGTCGCTGTCGGGGCGGGCGGTTCCTGCTGCGCGGGAGCCGAAGATGAAGACGAAGCGGGCGTGGCTTTCGGCGAAGGCCGCTTGCAGTCGAAGTTCATAACTGTCGCCGACTGCGACCAGTTCGCGCAGGACCGGATACAACGGATGGGATGGGTTGGCGGCGTACTCGATGCGGTTGCCGTTGATGGTGGCGGTGAGCAGCCCCAGGTGCTGGAGATGGTGCAGTTCGCGCAGCAGGACCGGCGCGCTCAGGTCGGTCTTCCGCGACAATTCGCGGACATATCGCGGCTTTGCCTGGGGAACGAAGAACGCGCGGAGGATTTCGGTCTTGGCTTGTGAGCCCACGATGGCCTGCAACATGGCGGATGCTCCTTTGGGTTGGTCGTTACCGATAAGATAACGCATGTTTCCAAAAAGGCAACAGGCTATTCAGTAAAATCGAGTTCAGCCAGGTAGATCAAGGGCGGGGTTTCCGGCGGGCAAGCCCGCCGGCACACGCAGGGTAAAATGCGGGGACCGGAAGATTCGGAAAAATCAGGGTGGCGCATCTGCGGGGGTGCATTCCGGCGGGCAAGCCCGCCGGCACACGCAGGGTAAAATGCGGGGACCGGAAAATCCGGAAAATCCGGAAGATCCGGAAAAGCCAGGTGCAAGGCCTGGGGAGGCGTCGCGAATATTCAGAACAGTGTGAGTTGTCGGTCGTCGTGGATTTTCTTGAACTTCCGCTTGGTGCTGGCGAGGCGCGGCTTGTTGGAATCGGGTTCGAACTCGGTGGATTCGAGGTTTTCGAGGACCTGCGCGGCGCGTTCGAGGACGGGCCTGGGGATTCCCGCGAGGCGTGCGACGTGGATGCCGTAGGACTTGTCGGCGATGCCGGGGAGGATTTTGCGGAGGAACATGATTTCCTCGCCCTGTTCCCGTACGAGGACGTTGTAGTTTTTGACGCCTGCCTTGGTGGCGGCCAGGTCGGTGAGTTCGTGGTAGTGGGTGGCGAAGAGGGTGCGGGCCTTGGCGCGGGGGGTGTCGTGGAGGAATTCGGCGATGGCCCAGGCGAGGGAGAGTCCGTCGAAGGTAGAGGTGCCGCGTCCGATTTCGTCGAGGATGACGAGGCTTCTGGGGGTGGCGTGGTTGAGGATGTTGGCGGTCTCGACCATTTCGACCATGAAGGTGGACTGGCCGCGTGAGAGGTCGTCGGCGGCGCCGACGCGGGTGAAGATGCGGTCGGCGAGGCCGATGGTGGCCTTGGAGGCGGGGATGAAGGAGCCCGTCTGGGCCATGAGGACGAGGAGGGCGACCTGGCGGATGTAGGTGGACTTGCCTGCCATGTTGGGGCCCGTGATGATGGCGATCTGGTTTTCGGCGGTGTCGAGGAGGCAGTCGTTGGGGACGAAGGCGGCGCCCTCCATGCGGGCTTCGAGGACGGGGTGGCGGCCGTCGCGGATGTCAAGGACGGGGTCTTCGGAGATTTCGGGGCGGGTGTAGTTGTATTTGGCGGCGTCCTCGGCGAGGGTGGCGATGCAGTCGATGGCGGCGATGGCGCGGGAGGTGCGCTGGATGACGGCGAGCTGTCGGGTGACCTCGGCGCGCATCTGGGTGAAGAGTTCGAACTCGAGGGCCTGGCTCTTTTCGTCGGAGCCGAGGACCTTGTCCTCGATTTCCTTGAGTTCGGAGGTGATGAAGCGTTCGCCGTTGGCGATGGTCTGCTTGCGCATGTACTCCTGCGGGACCTGGTCGAGGAAGCTCTTGGAGACCTCGATGAAATACCCGAAGACCTTGTTGAAGCGAACCTTCAGGGTCTTGATGCCCGTGCGCTGCTGCTCCTTGAGCTGGTAGTTGGCGATCCATTCCTTGCCGTCGGTGGAGGCGCGGCGCAGTTCGTCGAGCTGGGCGTTGAAGCCCTCGCGGAACATGCCGCCGTCGTGGACGGCGACGGGGGGCTCGTCGACGATGGCGCGCTCGATGAGTCCCGTGAGTTCAGGCATGGGCGCGAGGTCGTCGGCGTGCCTGGCGAGGAGGGCGGCGCTGGTGTTGGAGAGGATGTCCTTGAGGCCTGGGACGGCCTCGATGCCTCGGCGCAGGACGAGGAGGTCGCGGGCGGAGGCGGAGGAGCCGACGGAGAGCCGGGTGGCGGTGCGTTCGAGGTCGCGGACGGCGGCGAGGGCGTCGCGCAGTTCGGAGAGGAGGAGGGGGTTGGCGTGGAGGTCCCCGACGGCGTCGAGGCGTGCCTCGATGTCGGCCTTCTTGTTGAGGGGGCGGAGGAGCCATTCGCGGAGGAGGCGCGCGCCCATGGGGGTGATGGTCTGGTCGAGGACGGCGAGGAGGGTGTTGCCCTTGGTGTCGGCGAAGATGGGTTCGACGAGTTCGAGGTTCCGCTGGCTGATTCGGTCGAGGACGAGGCAGTCGTCGGGCTGGTAGGAGGTGAGGGTGGTGAGCTGGGCGGCCTCCTGCCGGAGGTTGTTGCAGGCGTAGTGGAGGATGGCGCCCGCGGCGGAGATGGCGGGGGCGTATCCTCGGCAGCCGAAGCCGTCGAGGGAGGCGACCTGGAAGTGCCTGCAGAGGTCGGCGCGGCACATTTCGAGGTCGAAGCGCCAGTCCTCGACGGGGGTCCAGGCGGTGTTGCGGGGGAAGTCGGCGGGGAATCCGCCGCTGCGCCACTGGTCGAGGAGGGACTGGGGGAGGAGGCATTCGGCGGGGCGGATGCGTCCCAGTTCGACTTCGAGGGGGCCGCCGAGGGTGGTCTCGGTGAGGCGGAATTCGCCAGTGGTGAGGTCGATGGCGGCGAGGCCCCAGCGCTCCTTCATGGGGTAGAGTGCGGCGAGGTAGTTGCTGCGGCCCGAATCGAGGAGGCTGTCCTCCATGAGGGTGCCTGGGGTGATGACCTCGGTGATGTCGCGCTTGACGAGGCCCTTGGCGAACTTGGCGTCCTCCATCTGGTCGGCGACGGCGACCTTGTAGCCGTGGTCGAGGAGTTTGGCGACGTATTGGCGGAGGGCGCGGTAGGGGATGCCGCAGAGGGGCGCGCCTGCGCGGGAGGTGAGGACGACGTCCATGAGGGGGGCGGCGGTCTTGGCGTCGTCGAAGAACATCTCGTAGAAGTCGCCCATGCGGAACATGAGCAGGGTGTCGGCGGAGAGGCCGCGCTTCGCCTCCATGTATTGCCGCATGCCTGGGGTGAGTTCGCCAGTCGGGGAGGAGTTCTTTTTCGGAGGGGTGGGCATGGTGGGGGGCTTGGGGACGCTGGGGGTCCGTGGAACGGAGGTTTCGGGGGGGCGGAAGCGGGGGCTGGTTTGCTCTGCGGGGCGCCACGGCGGGACGCCGTGGCTACGGCCGCGAACGCCTGGATTTTCCGGGGCATCCGGGGTTGATTCAGGAGAGAATCTGGTTTGCGGCGAGGATGCCTGAGAGCATGGCGCCGACGATGCCGAGGAGTCCCTGGTCGGTGCCTGCGATGGTGAGATTGGGGAGGCCGGTTTTGCCGTCGCGGAGTTTGTCGGGGGAGCCGTAGATGGCGCCGTTGGCGTGTCCAGTGAAGCGCTGGATGGTGCGGGGGGTGAAGCAGTCGAGGAGGGTGGCGCGGGCGGCGAGGCGGGGCCAGCGCGGTGCGATGGCGGCGAGGAGGCGTTGCGCGGCGGCGGTCTTGGCGTCGGGGTAGTCGGGGGCGGCGGCCCACTCCGCAGTGGTGATGGCGCTGAGTCGGAGGAGGCGGTCAGGGGGTGCGCCCTGGTAGTTGGCGGGGGCGCAGAGGAGGAGGGAGGCGGGCGGCGCGTCGGCGGTGTCGGGGGCGCGGTAGTCGAATTCGGCCTGGGTGGAGACGAAGGCGATGCAGTCGTCGCAGCCGAGCGCGGCGGGGGTGTCGTCGAGGGTGAAGATGGCTTCGAGGAAGCGCATCTGTCCAGGGCGGCAGCCGGAGAGCGGCCTGGGGGGCTCGTCGAGGAGGGCGGCGGTCTCGCGGGCGCCTGCGGTGGAGACGACGTGTGCGGCGGGGTGGCGCTCGCCGCGGTCGTCGATGGCGGCGGCGACGCGCCCGCCTGTGCATTCGAGGCGTCGGATGCCGTTGCCGAGGCGGAGTTGTCCGCCCGCCTCGGTGAAGCGGCGGACCAGCAGGCCGAGGAAGGGGCGCATGCCGCCTTGCGGACGGGCGAGGCCCTCCAGCATCACGCTCTGGAACATGGTGGCGTAGTCGCCGAAGGCCATGTCGCCAGGCGTGGGGCAGCCGTAATACATCGCGGGGAAGCGGAGGATGTCGCGCAGGCGGCGGGAGCGGATGCACTGCGCGAGGACGGCGTTCGCGGTCGTGCCGCCTGCGGTGTCGGCGTAGGCGGTCGCGCGGATGCGCGCGAGGGCCTCGGCGAGGCCTTCGCGTTCGTCGGGGAAGGCGGCCTCCAGGCGGTGCCGGAAGGCGTCGAAGTCGTTGTCGAAGGGATATTCGGCGTCGGGGAAACGGATGCGGGAGTGGCTCTGGGGGCAGAGGCGCAGGTCGTCGCGTCGGAGGCGCAACTGGCGCAGGATGCGGTTGAGGGGCGCATTGCGCTGTTCCGGGGGGGCGGCGTTGGTGAGGGCGTGGAGGCCTGTGTCGAGGAGGCCGCCAGGCGCGCCGTGGCGGGGATACCACGAGTTGAGGCCGCCTGGGAGGGCATGGCGCTCGAAGAGCTCCACGCGCCGCCCGAAGTGCGCGAGGCGGATCCCCGCGGCGAGCCCCGCGAGGCCGCCGCCGACGATCACGATGGGCGCCTCCGCGCTCATGCCCTGGCGGCGGCGATGAAGCCTGCGCGGGCGTTTTCGATGACCTGCTTGTCGACGCAGAGGGCGAGGCGGAAGTAGCCCGCGTAGCCGAAGCCCGAGCCAGGGACGGCGAGGATGCGCTGGTCGGCGAGTTTCTGGACGAAGGCGACGTCGTCGTCGGTGCGCGGGGCCTTCGGGAAGAAGTAGAAGGTGCCTGCGGGCATCTGGAAGTCGATGCCCGCCTCGGTGAGGACGTCGGCCATGATGCGGCGGCGCTCGGCGTAGACGGCGAGCTGGGAGCGCTGGTGCTGGAGCGCCTCCTCGATGTCGGCGAGGCCCTGGATGATCAGTTGCTGGCCGATGCAGGGGGCGTTGACATAGCCGAGGATGCGGTTGGTGAGGATGAGGCCCGAGACGAGTTCGGCGGCGTTTTCGGCGCCCATGGCGGGGTTGACGGCGAGGAAGCCGACGCGCTCGCCCGCGAGGCCGAGGTTCTTGGAGAAGGAGGAGCAGACGATGGAGAACTCGTAGTGCGGGAGGACGGAGGGGACGCGCTTGCCGTCGAAGGCGAGGAAGCGGTAGGGCTCGTCGGCGATGAGGAGGATGGGGCGCTCGCGGCCGCGGCTGGCGTCGCGCAGGATGGCGGCGAGGGCGGCGAGTTCGTCGTCGGTGTAGACGACGCCGGCGGGGTTGTTGGGGCTGTTGATGAGGAGGGCGCGGGTCTTGGGGGTGATGGCGCCGGCGATGCCGTCGAGGTCGAGCATGAAGGTGCCTGGGCGGGACTTGACGGGCCTGAGGACGCCGCCGTAGTTGCCCGCGTAGGCGCCGTATTCGACGAAGTATGGGGCGGGGCAGATGACCTCGTCGCCCGGGGCGAGGATGGCGCGGAAGATGCAGTTGAGGCCGCCCGCGGCGCCGACGGTGACGATGACGTTGGAGGCGGGCATGGGGGACTGCTGTTCGGCCTCGGTCCATTTGGCGAGGGCGGCGCGGGCGTCGGGATAGCCCGCGTTGGGCATGTATCCGAGGCCTGCGGGCCTGTCGATCTTGGCGGGGAGGGCGGCGAGGGCGCTGACGATGGCCTTCGGGGGATTGAGGTCGGGGCTTCCGAGGCTGAAGTCGTAGACGCGGTCGGCGCCGAACTGTTTTTTCATTTCGATGCCCGCCTCGAACATGCGGCGGATCCACGAGGAGCCCTTCTGGGAGGCGAGAATCTGGTCGGAGACAAGTTGCATAGTGAATGTCGGGGGATTTGGTGGGTTGGTTTGTCAGTGAAGGACGTTTTGCGAGGGCGGCTGGAACGGCGAGGGCTTGTCCCTGCGGCGGAGCTGCCGCGTGAACTGGCGGTAGACGCGGCGGTAGTTGCTGCCCCGAAGGAAGGGCATGGCCGCGCGGTCGTCGGGGTTCGGGTCGCGCTGGTAGAGAGTCTCGACGAGTCGGCGGTAGATGTGATGGTCGCCCTGGTTCCTGGCGATGAAGGCGTGGATGAGAAGCAGGGTGTTCTCGGCATGGGGGGCGGGGTACTCGCGAAGATGCTGCTCTAATTTCGCGGCGAGGAACTGGAGGTCTTTGAGGCCGCCCTGCCGGATGGCGTCTACGGCGGCGGGCTCCATCTGCTCGTTTTCATACTGGGCGCGTTCGACGGCCTCGGTGAAGCCGATTTCGAAGGTCTTGACGTTGATGCGGTCGGACTGGCGGATGCATTCGAGCCAGAGGGCGCGGGTGGAGTCCCAGGCGTGGGCGTGGAGGTGCGCGAAGACAGCCATGACGGCGACGGCGGCGCCGACGACGCACCAGGCGGGGCGGCGGTCGGGGAGGGCGAGGGCGGCGAGGGCGACGGCGAAGGCGCTGGCGACGTAGTTGTAGCGGTCGCAGTACTGGAAGGCGGTGTATTCCCAGAATCCGAGCACAGGCAGGAGCATGCCGCCGAGCATCAGGAGGCCGAGGCAGATGGCGGTCCAGGAATGGCGCCGCAGGAAATGCGCGGAGAGGACGAGCGCCAGGAGGAGCAACGGGGCGCCCAGGAAGAGCAGCCAGTGTTCGGAGGCGGGGCCGACGGTGGGGTAGATGGGGTTGACGCCGTTGGTGGGGACGATGGCGGTGCCGGGGTACCACATCAGGTTGTGCAGCGGGACCAGCAGGGAATCCACGAAGTGCCCAGGGGTCTTGAGCGCGAGCTGGGACTGGCGCGTGATGTGCGTGACCCAGAGCGTGGCGGCGAGCAGGAGGAGCGGGACCGCCGCCAGCGGCCAGAGGCGCCGGAGGGCGTCGCGGCGGTCGGGGGCGGTCCAGGCGCGGTGCGCGAGGAAGAGCGCGTAGACGCCGAAGAGCGGCATTCCGAAGGGCTTGCAGCCCAGGGAGAGCACGCCCGCGAGGGCGGCGAGGGCGCCCCAGAGGGCGCGCGGCCAGGCGCGGGCGGCGTCGAGGGCCTGGAGGAAGGCGAGGATGGAGGCGAAGACGAAGACGCCGCAGAGGACGTCCTTGCGCTCGACGATCCAGTAGACCGATTCGTTCTTCTGGGGGTTGACGGCCCAGAGGAGGGCGGCGAGCGTGGAGAGGATCGGCGAGAGGCCAAGATGGCGCAGGATGCAGAAGAGGAGGGCGGTCGAGGCGAGGTGCAGCAGCAGGTTGTGCAGATGGAAGCCCAGCGGGTTCAGGCCGAAGAGGGCCTTGTCCACCGCCAGCGAGTACATCGGCAGCGGGGTGTACAACTGCCGATAGGGCTCCCGCGCATAGTACTTGAAGTTCTCCCAGGTCAGTTCCAGGTGCTTGTTGTCGCGGAGGAAGATGCCGTCGTCCCATTGGGTCTGGAAGCCATAGCGCTGGCCGCGGGCAAAATGGAGGCCGACGGCAAGCAGAAGGCCTAGCAGGCAGAGCAGATGGAGGGTTCGGGAGGACATGGACGGAAATGGCGGGAAAGCGGGGGCTCCGCCTATTGCGGGCGGGGCGGGATCGGGGGCTCCGCCTATTGCGGGCGGGGCGGGCTCGGCGGCTGGGGCTCGGGGGGCTCGGCGGGGGCTTCGTCGGAAGCGGGCGCGGGCGCATCGGGCGTGGAATCAGCGGAGGCGGGGGCATCGGTTTCGAGCGGCGCGTCCAGGCTGTCGTCCTCGGCGTCGAGTTTGGCCTGTTCGGCGGCCTGGGATTCCTCGAAGGCGGCCTTGGCGGCGGCGTTCTCCTCTTCCTCGGCGGCCTTGGCGGCGTTGGCGGCGGCGTCCTCCTCGGAGAGGACGTCGACCAGCGAGACGTTGGCGACGAGGTCGTCCTTCTTGGAGAGGCGCATCAGGATGACGCCCTGGCTGTTGCGGCTGCAGCGCTTCGCCTGGGCGACGGGGATGCGCACGGCCTGCCCCTTGGAGGAGAGCATCAGCAGATCCTGGCCGCATTCCGGCGGGATCTGCATGGCCGCGACGACGCGGTCGCCAGGGCGCAGTTTGATGGAGCGGACGCCCTGGGTGCCGCGGTTGGTGAGGCGGTAGCGGAAGGCGCTGTTGTCGGCGCCAGGCGCGCTCTCCTCGGCCTCCTCCGCCTCCTCGGCTTCGGCCTCCTCGGTGGCATTCTCCTCGGCGGCGGCGTTGTCGTCGTCGGAAGGCGGTGGCGGGGCGGCGTCGCCCGCGGAGGAGCCGATGGGCGTGCGCTTGCCGATGCCATGGGCGGTCACGATCAGCAGTTCGTCCTCGGGCTCGACGACGGCCATCGAGACCACGCATCCAGGGGTGCCGTCGTCGTCTGGCTTGAGCTTGATTCCGCGGACGCCCGCGGCCTGGCGGCCCATGGCCCTGACCTGGGTCTCGTGGAATCGGACGGCGCGGCCGTTCTGGCTGGAGAGGAGCAGTTCGTGGTTGCCGTCGGTGAGCTGCGCGTCGAGGAGGTCGTCGCCCTCCTTGATGTTGAGGGCGATGAGGCCGCGGCGGTTGATGTTCTTGAAGAGGGCGAGCGCGGTGCGCTTGATGACGCCCTTCTTGGTGACCATCACGACGAAGTTGTTCTCCAGGTCGATGGTCTTTTCGTCGAAGGAGATGACGGCGCGGATCTCCTCGTGCTGCTCGGGGTGCTCGTCGTCGTGGATGAGGTTCAGCACGTTGGCGATGAAGCGTCCTGAGTCGCCGCGGCCGCTCTCGGGCAGCGAGTAGGCGCGGTCGAGGCGGTAGGCGCGGCCGTAGTTGGTGAAGAAGAGGAGGGTGTTGTGGGAGCGGGTCGAGAAGACCATCTGCACCGTGTCGCCGTCCTTGCGGGCGCGCATGCCGATGACGCCTGAGCCGCCGCGGTTCTGCGTCTCGTATTCGTCGGCGGAGCAGCGTTTGATGTAGCCGAGGCGGGAGAGGGTGACCATGTAGATTTCGCGCTTGGTGAGCCCGTCGAGGTCCATTTCGCCCTCGACGGACTCGATGCGGGTGCGTCGCGGGGTGTTGAACTGCGCCTTGGTCTTGAGGAGTTCCTCGCGCACGACGGCCATGATGTTCGCGCGGCACGAGAGGATGCGGTTGTATTCCGCGATCTTCGCCTGCAGGTCGTTGTGCTCGTTGGTCAGGTCCGCGACGGCGAGGTTGGTCAGGGCCGCGAGGCGCATGTCGAGGATGGCGGCGCACTGCACCTCGTCCAGGGGGAAGCGCGCCATCAGGCGCTGCGTGGATTCCTGGCGGTCGCGCGAGGAGCGGATGATCTGGATGACCTCGTCGATGTTCGCCTGCGCGATGAGCAGCCCCTGGACGATGTGGTCGCGTTCCAGCGCCTTCTGGAGGAGGTATCGGGTGCGCCGGGTCACGACCTGCTCGCGGTGGTCGATGTAGGCCATGAGGATCTGCTTCAGGGTCATGGTGCGCGGGCGGTTGTGGTCCACCACCAGGAACTGGGCGGGGTCGACGATCTCCAGCTGCGTGTTCTTGAAGAGTTCGTTCAGCACCACGCTGGGGGTCGCGTCCTGCTTCAGTTCGATTTCGATGTGGACGCCGTTGCGGGAGCTGGAGTAGTCGTTGATGCTGGCGATGCCCTTGATGGCGCCGCTCTGCGCGAGTTCGCCGATCTGCCCGACCATCTTCGCCTTGTTGACGCCGTAGGGGATTTCGCTGACGATGATCTTGTCGCGCCCGCGCCCTTCGGCGGTGACGACCTCGGCCTTGCCGCGGACGCGGATGCCGCCCTGGCCAGTCGTGTAGAGGGAGCGGATGCCCTTGAGGCCGTGGATGATGCCGCCAGTCGGATAGTCGGGGCCGGGGAGGATCTCCATGAGTTCGTCGACGGTGAGGTTCGGGTTGTCGATGAGGGCCACCGCGGCGTCGATGGCCTCGCCGAGGTTGTGGGTCGGGACGTTGGTGGCCATGCCGACGCCGATGCCCTGGGAGCCGTTGACGAGGAGGTTCGGGAAGGCGGCGGGGAGGACGATGGGTTCGAGTTCCTTCGCGTCGAAGGTCTCGCGCATGTCGACGGTGTCCTTGTCCAGGTCCGCGAGCAGCGCCTCGGCGGCCTTGTCCATCTTGCATTCGGTGTATCGGTAGGCGGCGGGCGGGTCGCCGTCCATCGAGCCGAAGTTTCCGTGGCCGTGGATCAGGGGCACGCGCATCGAGAAGTCCTGCGCGAGGCGGACGATGGTGTCGTAGACGGATGAATCGCCGTGGGGGTGGTAGTTGCCGATGACGAGGCCGACCACCTTGGCGCACTTGTTGAGGCCGCCGCCGCTGGTGTAGCCGCCCTGGCGCATCGCGTAGAGGATGCGGCGGGCGCCTGGCTTCAGGCCGTCGCGGACGTCGGGGATGGCGCGGCCGATGTTGGCGGAGACCGAATACTGCAGGTATGCCCCGCGCATCAGGCCGTTGACGCCCGTCGGCAGGTCGTTGCGGCTGTATGCCGCCCACTGCTCGGAGGAGATGGTTTTCTTGTCTGCCATAGTGGAGTTGAAGGCTGGAGGCTAAAGTCTGAAGGGGGGGAGGGCGTCCTTAGATGTCGGGGTTGAGGACGGTGTCGGCGTTTTCCTCGATGAACTGGCGGCGCGGGTAGACGTTGGAGCCCATGAGGAGGTCGAAGGTCTTGTCGGCCGCCTCGGCGTCCTCGACCTTGACCTGGATCATCGAGCGGGTCTCGGGGTTCATCGTCGTCTCCCAGAGTTCGTCCGCGCTCATCTCGCCCAGACCTTTGTAGCGCTGGATGGTGATGCCCTTGCGGCCCTGCCTCGTCACCGTGTCGCAGAGTTCCTGGAGGGACTGGACGGGCGTCACCTTGCCGTCCTTGGTCTCGACGAGTTCGGCGACAGGCGCATTCGACGCGAAGAGCGCCTGGAGGTCCAGGCCGTCGGCCTTGAGCTGCGCGGCGAGGCCTTCGAGGGCGCCCGCCTCGGGCAGTTTGACGACATTGACGTCCTCCTCCTGCTTCGGCGGTTCGGGGCCCATGTCGATGACATTGCCGTCCTCGTCGACCTGCTGCTCGGCGGCCTTCTCCTGCTCCTCGGCGGCCTTCTCCTGCTCCTCGGCGGGCGCGGCCTCCTGCGGCTCCTCCTCGGCGGGCGCGGCTTCGCCGCCTTCTGCGGCTTCGCCGCCTTCTGCGGCTGCGGCCGCGATTGCGGCGGCCTTGCGTTCGCGGAAGGCGTTGACGAGGGCGTCGACCTCGGCCTGCTCCCAGCAGTAGGTGGTGGCGAGGACGCCGTTTTCGCGGATTTCGACCATGAACTTCGGGAAGGCGCCGTGCTCGGCGCGCAGCCGCATGAAGTCGGCGGGCTTGATGCCGTAGCGGGGGAGGTTGACGGTGGTGAGGCGGAGGCTGTCGCGGATGCGCTGGATGATGGCGGTCACCTTGTCGGGGGGCAGTGCCTCCTGGCCTGGGAGGCGCAGGTTCAGGGACTGGAGGCCGAGGCCGGTGAGCTTGCTGTCCATGTCGTCCTCGGTCTCGACGTACTGCTCGTGCTTGCCGCGGGTGATCTTGAAGAGCGGCGGCCGCGCGATGTAGACGTATCCAGCCTCGACGACGGGGCGCAGGTGGCGGAAGAGGAAGGTCAGCACGAGTGTACGGATGTGCGATCCATCCACATCGGCATCCGTCATGATGACGATGCGGTGGTAGCGGGCCTTCGAGATGTCGATGCCGTCGCCCGCGCCGACGCCGATCGCCGTGAAGAGCGACCGGATCTCCTCGTTGCGGAGCAGTCGGTCGGGGGCCGCCTTCTCGGCGTTGATGAGCTTGCCGCGGATGGGCAGGATCGCCTGGAAGGCGCTCTCGCGCCCGCTCTTGGCGGAGCCGCCGGCCGAATCGCCCTCGACGATGTAGAGTTCGGTGAGCGCGGGGTCCTTGCACGAGCAGTCGCTGAGCTTGCCGACGAGGCCCTGCATGGCCTTCTGCGGGTTCATGACGTCCTCGATGGCCTTGCGGGCCTTTTCGCGCGCCTGGGCGGAGATCAGCGCGTGCTGGACCATGGCGGCGGCCTCCTTGGGGTGTTCCTCGAAGTAGGCGTTCAGCTGCTCGTAGGTCGCCGAGTACATCAGGCCGTTGACCTCGGGGTTGTTGAGCTTGGTCTTGGTCTGGCTTTCGAAGAGGGGGTTCTCCACCTTGACGGAGACGACCGCCGCGAGGCCCTTGCGGATGTCCTCGCTGGTCACCGTGACCTCGTCCTTCTTCTCTTTCTCCTTCTTCGGCTTCTCCGCGACCTTCTTGCCGGACTTCTTCGCGGCCTCCTCCGCCATGCGCTTCGAGTAGTTGTTGATGGCGCGGGTGAGGGCGGTCAGGAAGCCCGAGAGGTGGGTGCCGCCGTCGGTGGTGTTGATGCCGTTGACGAAGCTGTGGATGGATTCGTCGTAGGAGTCGTTGTACTGGAGGGCGATGTCATAGAAGAAGTCGCCTGATCCGTCGGATCGGAATCCAGTCTTTTCGCCCTGGAAGAAGACGACGGTGGGGGAGAGGGTGTTCCTGCCCTCGTTCAGGTATTTGACGAACTCGGCGACGCCGCCCTGGTAGTGGAAGGTCTCGCTGCGTGGGTTGGCGCCGCGCACGTCGGTCAGGGTGATCTTGATGCCCGCGTTGAGGTAGGCCAGTTCGCGCAGGCGCTTGGCGAGGATGTCCCACTTGTATTCGAGGACGCTGAAGACCTCGGGGTCGGGGAGGTACTGCACCGTCGTGCCGCGGCGGCTGCTCGGCCCGAGGACCTTCAGCGGCTCCGTCGTGCGGCCCTGCGAGAAGCGCATCTGGTAGCGCTCGCCGTCGCGGTCGATGGTCAGGACCAGCCAGGTCGAGAGGGCGTTGACGCAGGAGACGCCGACGCCGTGGAGGCCGCCCGAGAACTTGTAGACCTCCTTGTCGAACTTGCCGCCCGCATGAAGCATGGTCAGCGCGACCTCGCAGGCGGGCTTGTTCTCGGTGGGGTGCATGCCGACGGGGATGCCGCGGCCGTCGTCCTCGACGGTGACCGAGTTGTCGAGGCCGATGGTGACCTCGATGTTCTGGCAGTAGCCCGCGAGGGCCTCGTCGATGGAGTTGTCGACGACTTCGTAGACGAGCTGGTGCAGCCCCTTTTCATCCGTGTCGCCGATATACATGCCTGGACGCATCCGAACCGCCTCCAGGCCCTTCAGGACTTTGATCTGGCCGCCGTCGTCCGCCGTTGGCGCCGCATTGACCGCCGCCTCTTCCTCTGATACCATGTCTCAAACCTCGAATGATGTGGGGTTCATCCCGAAAAACGGGGTCGCGCATACGCCCGTGTACGCGCGTAATTCAAGTACTATAACGCGCGAATTGGTTTTTTCATCCCTTTGCCGTGTGATTTTGCGGATTTTCGCGCACGGCGGCGGGCTTCGTGTTCGGGCTGGCGTCGCGGGGCGGCTCGGGGACGGGGGCCGCGCCTTCATCCAGCCATGCAAACGACGGGGGGCTGCCGCCCCCCGCACCCCCCCCCCTCGCTCGGCGCTCATCGGGGGCGGGGCGGAATGGGCGCTGCGGCGAAAGTGAGCGGGCCCCGATGTATGGGCGGCGTGTGCCGCGGGGCTTGCCCCGCGGGCCAATGTGC
>JAEEGL010841456.1_pt1 | contig 20857 bp, 20 predicted proteins | sample 9134231 | NCBI WGS metagenome assembly JAEEGL01 (sample SAMN16246548, study PRJNA631951) | gut metagenome | biome: gut microbiome; feature: rumen; material: fiber-attached | host: Bos | place: Iran: Karaj | collected 2018-10
CCGGGCTCTTTCCCAGTTCATGCTGGATCTCCATACGGAGAAGCACGGCTACACCGAATGCTATATGCCTTATCTGGTAAATCTGGACAGCCTTTACGGCACCGGTCAGATGCCGAAGTTTGCCGAGGATCTTTTTCATACGTCTCTGGACGGCAATGCCGACGGGGACAATGCCAACCGGCATTTCTGCCTGATTCCCACCGCCGAGGTGCCCCTGACCAACATGGTGCGGGATGAAATTCTGGAGGAAAAGGATCTTCCCATAAAGATCACCGCCCACACTCCGTGCTTCCGTTCCGAAGCCGGTTCCGCCGGCCGCGATACCCGCGGTCTTATCCGCATGCATCAGTTTGACAAGGTGGAGATGGTACAGATTGTTCACCCCGACAAGTCCTGGGAGGCTCTGGAAAGCCTGACTCATGATGCGGAGGAGGTGCTCCAGCTTTTGAACCTGCCTTACCGCGTGGTGGCTCTTTCCACCGGCGACATGGGCTTCAGCTCTGCCAAGACCTATGACCTGGAGGTCTGGGTGCCTGCTCAGAACACCTACCGCGAGATTTCATCCTGCTCCAACTGCACCGATTTTCAGGCCAGAAGAATGCAGGCTCGTTTCAGAGACGCTTCCGGAAAGACCCGTCTGGTGCACACCCTGAACGGTTCCGGTCTCGCCGTGGGCCGCTGTCTGGTAGCCGTAATGGAAAACTATCAGCAGGAGGATGGTTCCATTGAGGTGCCCGAGGCGCTCAGGAAGTACATGAACGGCGTTACCGTCATTAAGCCGTAGGAAAAAGCGAAGAAACAGTCAGGAAATAGAAAAAGGCGTGTCCTTAGAAGGGAGGCGCTTTTTTTGTCTGTTCTCTGGCAGACTGCGGGCTCAATACCAGGCAGCAGCAGGAACGCGCTTATCGTGGTACCCGGGGAAAGCCGGAACTCCTGCTGCCGATTTTTCCAGCATGTACACATAGGGACTTTGCCATGAGCAGCATTGAAATTAAAAAAATCAGCATTACGGAGTTATCCTCAGATGCCATTGTGAATGCGGCCAATGAGGGACTTTGGGCCGGCGGCGGAGTTTGCGGCGCCATCTTCAGAGCTGCGGGGCACGCCTCTCTCAGCGAGGCCTGCCGCAAAATCGGTCATTGCGCTACCGGTTCGGCAGTTATTACCCCGGGGTTTGATCTCAAAGCCAAATACATTATCCACGCCGTGGGACCGGTATGGAGAGGGGGCAAAAACGGGGAGAGCAGCGCCCTCAGCGGGGCTTATCGCCGTTCTCTGGAACTGGCTTTGGATAACGGCTGCGCTTCAATTGCCTTTCCTTTGATCTCCTCCGGCATCTTCGGATATCCTGTAGAAGAGGCCTGGAAAACCGCTATTCTGACGTGCCGGGATTTTCTGGCGGCCGGCCATAAAATTGACATCGTTTTTGCGGTGATCGATGACAGTTTTTTAGCAGAGGGGATCAGCGCTCTCAGGAGGTTTGCTCCGGAGTATGCCGTTGCCTGCCGGGGCGACTGGAAAAGTTTTGCCATGCCGGCCCTGCATGACACCTTTATTTTGGAGCAGGAATTTACCCCGGAACAGATGAAAGCCCTGCGCAGGGGAAATATTCCCCGCGGGATGGAGGATAAATGGTTCTGGTACATGGAGGGCGATACTCTTTTTGCTCATCGCAGCTGGACCGGCTATTGCATCTTCAGAATTGATTTCGGGGCAGATCACCGTCATCAGGTTACCGTTAACCGGGATTCCCGGCAATATGAAAACACCGATATCGCCAGGGATCGAGAAACTTTGAACAAGCTTCTCTCTTTTTGGAGCGCCGCTCCCTATGACAGCTATCAGGAATGGCTGTCCGAGACTATGGATGCTGTTGAGGGAGCAGCTTCCGGTCACCATAAGTCCTGAAGCCAGTATCTTCGGGAAGGTAACCTCATGTCTCATACAGGTCAAAGCTTTTGCCTGCATGTTCGGCAGCGGCGGATAATCGTAACTTCCCGGCGATTGTTGCATAAAGCCGTTCGCCCCTTACCCCAAGACCTTGGAGTTCAGGGGGCTGCGTCTGAAAATGCCATAATCATCCGACAAAACGCTGCGAAATTTTGTGACACCTCTTTCCGCGCAATCCTGACCGTTTGTTCTTTAAATTCCTGATCCCCGCCGCAATCCCCGGTAAACCAGTTTAAAGGCCAATATCAGAAAGGCGGCAGGAGAGCCGGGAGATCATTTTCAGAAAAGGCCAGAAGGGCGGGAACCGCAGAAGCATCTTATGATGCAGCCTGGGCTCTTATTCGGAATCTCCATCCGGGCAACCGGGATTTTGCAAGGTTCTAATCGTCAGCCAGAAGCTCGGCTATGTCAATCCAGGCCCAGCATATGTTGATGCTGTTACAGGTGTTCACGAATTCCTCAAATGTGGTTCCGACCACCAGCGGGTTCTTATTCGTATCGTAAAAAGTGCCAATCTTCGGATTAACCCGCGGGCTATCGGGAATGTCCTTCCGGAACATCACCACATGAGCGCGTTTGCCGTATTTTTCGAGGATCATGTCAAAATCCTTTTCCGCAGCAATAACCCACTCCCCGCAGAGATTGCACCCGTTGGATTTGGAGAGGAGATGATCAGCGGTCTCGTCATTAAGCCGCTCCCAGCCCTTCGGGAGTTCCTGGAGATCCCCCCAGTAAAGAACATTGCCATCGATTTCGTTATCATCGTCGAAATTCATAACACACCTCAGGAAACTGAATTGAAAGGAATTGAACAGAATGAATTGCGGAACTGAAGGCTCGTGCGGTGAAGGAAAGCGGCCGTACCAGAATTCTTCAGCTCGTTCCGCATGTCTATATAGTATTAAAACAATGTGTATAAAGTCTAGGAAAAATCAGATAGAAATAACACATTTTTTAAAAGTTTGAAGTGTGTCATATATTTGCGATCTTTTGAAAAAAGCTCCGGTTGGGACACCGGCGAGGTTAAGGATCCGGAGAAACGGAGCTGGGGTGCGTGGAAAAGGCGGCTCTGCAGAATCTTTCGGGATATCAGAGAAGGAGGAGAGGGGAATATGGAATTACCGGCATACTCAAGAGCTTTCCGGTGAATACCCTGTTCAGATAATGGCATCAGACACCTTCAGGCCACAGCCCAAGCTATTTTCCGACGATTTCTGATTGCCCTGGAGCACGGCAGTCCTGATTATCAGATACCAGCCCGAACCTGTTCATTTCCGTTTAGCTTAGCGCTCTCGTTCGCTCTGCTTTAAAACGGCGCTCTACTTCATAAACAGGATCCCGGTGCTGATGAAGAAAGCGATCAGTAAAACCGCACCGGCCAGCACGCTGAGAATTAGCCCCGCCTTATCCTCTCTTGGGGGCGGCAGTCTTTTCAGGAAATGGGCGGTGTCGCAGGAACGGCTGGTAATGTAATAGTCATTCATGTCATGGGTTTCCGCGCTGTCGGTAAATCCGTTTTCCCGGGCAGCCAGAATGAGAATGGCGGTGATGCGGAGAGCGGCCTTCGAGTGCTTCAGAGACCAGAAGCTGAGAACTGGAAACCTGCCCGGACGGTGTTTCCTGACATCAATAATGTAATTGCTGCCCAGCTCCCGGGATTTGGCGGTCAGGATCTCCCGGATCTCATCGTCAGCAATCTCCTGTTCCAGAAATAATTCCAGAGCTCCCCTCCCGGTTACCCGGGGGCGGATCTCGGGATCCAGCAGAAAGTCCGGCTCCTTCATGTCCGGAAGCCAGACAATGTCTTCGGAGATATTGTAGAGGGGATAAAGAGCGCCGCTGTCTTTGGAGCGGGGCTTTTCGGGGGCGGTCATTTTTCCGGAGCTCCTGTTTTCTGTTTGTCATTCCGGCGGGAGTTTCGGAGCAGCATGGCCCGCATCAGGCGTTCCGTATCATCCTGAAAGGATCCCGCATGATCCTGAAGACCATTCAGGCTGCCATGCTCCCGGAGCATCCTGAGCAGTCTGATAAGGTCTCCCGGAATCTCCGCGGCAAAGCCCTCGTCCAGTGTTCTTCTGAGGAAGTATCTCAAAATGCCGATGGCGTCATTAAGAGGCCCGGTGATCTCCCGGCGGTCCCGGAGCACGAGACCGGTAAGCGAAAGCTCCCGGTTTCTGAGCCGTTCCAGTTCCCGGTTCTTTTCTGAAAGAATGTCCGGAAGATACCCTCCGGCATTTTCTTCAGCTTTATCGTTTCCTGCTTGCGGAGGAGGGGCGGCAGCCCCCGGGGCGCCGGCTTTGCCGGTGTCCCCGGGAGCTTTTTCAGAACCGGAATTTCCGGCGGTATTCTCTGCGGTATTTCCCGCGCTCTCCGTATCCGCTGTCCCGGACTCCTGAAGCTCCTTAAGCAGCCTGGTAATGGTGCTGTAGGAGCCGTGGCCCAGAGCATTCCGGATATTGATGACGGTTACCGGCTGCTGCCGGGCCCGGAGGGCGTCCCGGGCCTGCTGCACTTCAGTAATGGTAAGCCTGGGCATAGCTCCGGTTCCTTTCAGTAAGATCCTCCAGCATCCTGATAATGGCATTCAGGCTTTCCGCGCCGCCGGCAAATTCCGCCGCTCTGGGGGAGTTTTTGATGTTTTCGGTTTCCGCGATGAAGTACCGGATCACCAGAGATTTCAGATGCTTTATGGTGCCCTCAGAGAGATCCGCCACCTCCCGGGTCAGCACCCGATCCGGGCGGACTCCGGTCAGAAAATCCGGGAGATCGCTTCTTTCCGGAAGGTGCCGGAGGACGATTTCAGCCAGGGCATATAAAAAAACATACTCTCCGATAAGAGCGGGGTTTTCCAGTGCCTCGCGTTCTTTTTCCAGCTCCTCGATATGTCCCTGCACTCTGGCAATGGTCAGATTGGTTTCATAAAGCACCCGGGCGGTTTCCGCCTCCCCGGAGGTGCCGGCCCGGTTTTTAAGATAACTGGTTTTGGAGATCCGGGGGGTGGAGAGCCGATGCTCCTCCAGCACCTTTCTGATGGTGCTGTAGGAGCCCCGGCCGGTCATTTCCCGAATGCGGTTCAGGCTCAGAGGAGAGCCCGCCGCCAGAAGCTTCCGGGCCGCTGCCAGGATTTCATCATGTGTTACCTGATCCATTTGCAGGCTCTTCTCCCTCAGGTATTACCGGTGCTCTGTCCCGGGGGCGGCGGTTTCGGCGGCGCCGGAACCGGAAAGGGCGCTCTCTCGGGCGGTGTCCCGGAAGAAGGGGTTTTCTGCGGCATATTTTTGCTTAGGAGTTTCCGCAGGCAGGCTGTCCCCGGAAGCAGATCCCAAGATCTGCGCCGTCTTTGCATCGTTAGCTCCGGAGGCTAAAGCGGAAAGCTTCTCCGGCTTTAAAACCGAAGCTGCGGCTTCAGAATGCCCCTCTTTGTCCGGGGCTGTTCCGGATTTCAGCGGCGCGGCACTGCGGGGTAACCTCTTGCCTTCATCTCCTGCGGCGCCTTTTCGGGATTCAGCGCTGACCTTAGAGGCCGGATCCTGCGGGGCGGATTTTGCGGAGGCCGGCGGTTCCGGAAGCTCCCGGCATTCCGGGTTGTCCGGGGTTACGGCATAGCAGTCTCTGAAGTAAGGCTCTCCGGCGTTCCGGTCTTTCGCTTCCAGGGCGGCGAACTCTTCCTCCAGCACCTCCAGAGGCTCCAGGATCTCCGGAATCCTGTTCTGCACAATTTTGTACACAATGGATTTCTTAAAGGTCTTCCCGGCCCTGAGCACCGGACAGCGGGTTAAAAGCCGGGGCTGATTCACCGCATCCGGAAAATATTCCGGCTCCAGGGCAATGCCCTCGTGCTTCCGGTACACCTTGTTCGGGGTGTGTCCCGGCACGCCCTCCAGGGCGTTCCCGCTGTATACCTGAAGGGCGGGATAATCCGAATAGACCTCCAGGGTCATCATGGTTTCCGGACAGTAAAGCTCGGCCATGAGATAAACCGGGCAGCTGTCGGGATCCTGAGTGTCAAACACCGAAGCCCCCTCCGGAAGCCGGGGATCCCGGAAGGCCAGGGTGTGATCGATGCCGTCAAAGGGATAGCATTCCGTGGCGGCCTCGATGTTGTAGGAAAGGGGCAGGATGCCGGAAAAGTCCAGGGGAGAGTCCTCCTGGGAGGTCACCCCGCCGTCCGGAATGCCGCTTTCGTCACTGGTGAGGATCTCGGCCTTTTCCGCCTTGAGGAACTGTCCCTCCAGACTGTTCCGGAGGCTGAGATTCCAGTAGATATGGCTGGTGATGTTAATCGGGGTATCCCGGGAGGTAACTGCCTGATAGTCAATATGGAGGGCGTTTTCGTCATCCAGGGTATAGGTAACCTCCAGAGTGAGATTGCCGGGGAAGCCGTTATCCATATCCGGGGACACCAGCTTCAGGGTAACGGAGGCGGGAGTGATTTTGGTAAAGGTAAATCTCTTTTCCGAAAATCCTGCAATGCCCCCGTGGAGGGTATGCTCTGAAAACGAGTCCCGTACCAGATTGTAATCAGTGCCGTTGAGCCGGAAGGAGCCATGAGCAATGCGGTTAGCTACCCGGCCCACGGTGGCTCCCAGCTGGATCTTCTGCTCCGCATAACGGGAGGGCTTGGTGCCTAATACCGGATGATAGACCAGCTTCTTTGCGGGATCCCATACCGAAAAGTCCAGCACGGTGGCGCCCCAGTCCATAATGGTAACGGTGTTTCCCTGCGCATTGGTGATGGTGTTTATCACAGCCCCCTCGGAATACGGCAGGGCGTGGAGCCAGGTGGTGTCCGCCTTTCGGGAATCCTCCAGAACCTCATTCTGATTCCGGGCGGCCGGAGGGGTCTCCGAGAAGTCCCCGGGCTCGGGTTTGCCGGAATAGGTGATAAAGAGCAGGGGATCGATGACCCGGCGTTCCCGGACAGCCGGCTTCGGAGGAGCGGGAGGAGTTTCTGGCTCGCGGGGGATCCGGCCCCCTTCTCCGTCCAGAGCCCGGGGGCCGGCCGGAATCACGGAGGCGGCATCTTCGGGCGCGGGGTTAAGAGAGGAGACTTCAGGCCTGGTGTTTTCCGGAGGGACGTTTTCAGAAGGCTGGCTTTCTTCTCCGGAGTTCTTGACCTTGTCCTCCGGGGCTTTCCCGGAATCTTCGTGATCCTCTTTATTATCCGGAGCGGTCTCTTTTTCCAGCGGGGCGTCTTCCGAGCCTTCCGGAGCGCAGTTCCGGAGGGAGCCGGGGATTTCCGCTGCGGCCTTAGGCTCCGCAGGCTTTTTCGCTTCCGGGAGGGTGGCATTCTCTTCCGCCGGCACCTCCGGATCCTTTGTTTTTGCTGCTTCTGGTTTTTCTGCTGTTGCTGCCGCTTTTTCAGGAGTGTCCTTTACGGGAATTACAGAGACAGTCTCCTCGGACAGGGGCTTTTCGTTATCAAGAGGTTCGGCCTCAGGCAGGGCTGAAGCTGCGGATTCGGCGGGAGTTACGGTTTTTTCCGGGGTTTTGGCGTCCATAACCATATTCCTGTTTCTTTCTGTTGCTGTTACTGTAAAAGATTTGCTCTTATGAAGCTTTCAGGCCGGGGAATAATTCAGGGGATCCGGCCGCGGGGTTCTTAAAATGCCTGAGAACCGCAGGCGTCAGTTTTCAATATTATAGATTTTTTCCGGGAATTTGCGTGACAGTTTTTGCCGGCATATTCCGGGCTTCCTCGGGCGTTCCCGGAACCTGGCTTATCCTGCTATTCTCTCTCTTTTATCCCCGGGAGCGGCTCATTTCCGGTATTTTCGGGCTCTGAAAACCCCCGTTCTTTGCATATTTTCTGAAAATATGCAAAGAATGCCATAAAGTTGTCGGGGAAAAACTGAGTAAGGAGTAAAATAATTAAAGTATGGCGTATCAGGGGATTTTTTACTGATGGAAACGATGGCTGAAGATCTGGAATGTATTCAGGAATGTGTCATAAAGGAATTTTTCTATTCCGTGTGCTTTTCAGAAAAGTTCAACTGTCTGGGCATAAGCATTCGCCGGAGGTTTCTGGAGCAGATCCCGGATTTTCAGTTCAATATGATGCTGCCGTCCTTTGATGCCCGGCTCCTGAAAAGAAAAAAACGCGATTTTATCCTTACTCTTAAGGTAACTCCCGTATTCCGGGTGGTGATGCTGGTTATTGAAAACACCGGCTTCTTTCTGGACATTGATGCGGAGTGCTATATCGACCGCTGGGTGGATCGGGTGCCGGTTTATCCGGTTTCCGCCATGCTGGAGATGGAACCGGACGCGGAACCGGATCTGGTGCTGGGGCCGCACTTCCGGTTTCAGGGAGCAGACAGCCGGGGCTGCCTCTGGCTGAATTCTCCCGGCATCCAGCTTATGAATCTCTATGCGGCGTTTTCTCTTAACGTGCTTATGCGGAAGATCCGGAGAGAGTTCACCCGTTTCCTGAAAAAGCGGGCTCTCGGAAGATCCTCTGACATGTCCCTCTTTCTGAACACCGATGATTTTCTGAGAAATACCAGGGACACCTCGGGCAGCGCGGTCTGGTACCTCAGCAAGGACACGGATGATTTCCGGAAAAAGCAGTCTCTCTGGGCTGACGAATTCAAGCAGCGGGAGTTCCAGAGACTGTTTGCCGAAACAAGGACGCTTTCCTTTGAGGAGCTTAAAAAGAGCTCCCGGAAGAAGGACTCTCCTGACATTCTTAAGATCCTGGCTCAGGAGCTCCGGAAGGCCGCTTCTGCCGCGGAGCGGGGCGGCGGCAAATCCGCCGCCGGACACTTCAAGCGGCTTTCCGATGTCATGAAGCGGGATTTTGAGGAGCGGGATTCCCGGCCGGCTCTTTTGGTGTTCTCCTCTCCCGAGGATGCCGCCCGCATGAACGGCATTATTGCCGCGGATCCGGATCTTTCCCGGAAATATGCCGCCGAGGATCCCGCCAGTCTTATCAGAATCGTGGGCCGGAGACTCGGTCTCCTCTTTCATGATGAGCCGGATCAGTTTCAGGACTGCTATATGCGGGGCTTTCATGCCGGAGCCGATCTCATGGCCCGGTGCCTGCCGGACATCTGCCGCGACAATCCCCGGGTTGCCGCCGGCTTCAATCCCCGGTTTCTCAGAGCCTCCTATATTCAGGAGATCCTGGACGGGGGCTTTTATGCCGATCCCAGTGAATATGCCCTTTCGGATCGGGTGATCCGGGGGGAGGATCTCCCCTGGAGTCCGGGACTGTTTCTGGAGATTATCCGGGAATACTGCACCAGAAAACGAGAGCTCAGGCTTTGGGATTACCGGGAGCTCCTTAATATGGAGACTGCGGCTCTGAGATCGCCGCAGCTTTTCCGGGTGCGGATCCCGGGAGCCGATGCGGGCGCGGTCTATGCTGAAAAGCAGCTTTTTCTGGAACAGCTGGCCAAAAAGTTTGAGATCCAGGATTCGGGCATTATGATCAATGCCCACGTCTTTGAGCTTTCCATGCGCCGGAAGCCTGCCGTAAGCAGGGTGATCTGCATAAGACCGGAACGCATGAGCACCTCGGAGCTCAGGTTCCTGACGGCCGTGGCCGGAGGGCCGGACAGAATTCACGGTATTTCCTGGCAGACCGAGGCTCCGGCATCCTGAGCGGGGCAGAGCCGGAAAGATGGGCTTCTTGCCTTGAGCAAAGCCAAAAAAGGCCGGGAAAGTTTCCCGGCCTTTTAAATTACTGCTCTAAGACGCTTAAATCACTTCGACAATGCGGAGCTCAACGCATCAGGCCTGTTCCTCTTCGGTGATAGGCTTAATGCTGTTAATGTCCTCGTCAGTGGAATAGCGTTCATGCACTCCGGTGGGAGCGGTGCCGTCATACTTCGGATCCAGCGATACCGAAACCTCCATCATGGAAGTGTCGTTCTGCTGGGAGACGTTAACCTGAACCTGCTCGTCGCTGATCTGCACGTACTTCTTAATAGCGGCCAGAATATCAAGCTTGAGCTGCGGCAGGAAATCGGGACCGCTGCGGTTTTCACGATCATGAACAAGCAGCACGCGAAGACGATCCTTGGCATTTTTTGCCGTCTCGCGATCGTCCTTCTTTTTGCTCATAAAAAAGTCAGTTAGCCAAGACATGGTATTATCCCCTTCGTGTAATTACTTTTTGCCGAATATTCTCTTCCACAAACCCTTTTTAGGAGGTTCGATGAAGCGGAAGGGGAGATCAGGCTGTCCCAGCAGGCGATGCACCGTATCCATGTAGGCCTGGCCGGCATCGGATTCCTGATCGTAAACAATGGGTTTGCCGGAGTTGGAAGCCTTGAGCACGGACTGGGATTCCGGAATGACTCCGAGAAGCTGAATGTTCAGCAGATCCACCACGTCATCCTTGCTTAGCATTTCTTCCTTCTCCACTCTTTCCGGAGAGTATCTGGTGAGGAGCAGGTACGGCTTAATGGGATCCAGATTGTATTCGGCGCGGCGGCTCTTGGAATCAAGAATGCCGATAATGCGGTCGGAATCGCGCACGGAAGAGATTTCCGGGTTCGTGGTGACTACTGCCACATCGGCAAAGTAGAGAGCCATGAGAGCTCCGGTTTCAATGCCGGCAGGGGAATCGCAGACAATGTATTCAAAGCCCATGTCATCCAGCTCATGAAGCACCCGGGCCACGCCTTCCTTGAAGAGAGCGTCCTTGTCGCGGGTCTGGGAGGCCGGCAGAATAAAGAGCCGGTCGCAGTTCTTGTCCTTGATGAGAGCCTGATTCAGAGTGGCTTCCTTCCGGATCACGTTGACCAGATCATAGACTACTCGTCTTTCGCAGCCCATAACCAGATCCAAATTGCGGAGACCGACGTCAAAATCGATAACGCAGGTTTTGTGGCCCTCAAGCGCCAGGCCGGAGCTTATTGCGGCGCTGGAGGTGGTTTTGCCCACGCCGCCCTTGCCGGAGGTCACCACGATAATTCTGGCATTGAAGCCCGCGCTGTAATCCTCCTTGGGAGCCTTGTCCTCCTGAAGGGCTGTTGCGACTGATGCCTCAGTCTGCTTTTCCTCGGTAATTGTGTTATTTTCTGCCATTTAGCGCAAAATCCCTCTTAAAAAATCAGAAACAGAAGCTAGAGACTCTGTTCCTCGAAACTGAAGCCTTCCCCGTTGAGACGCACCAGAACCGGCCGTCCGATATACTTTTCGGGAATGTCATCCATAGTGCAGAACACCCCGGCAATGGAAACCAGCTGCGGCTGGAAGTTGGTGCAGAAGACCACGGCGCTTTTATCGCCGTTTCTTCCCGCCATCAGCCTGCCGCGCATGGCTCCGAAAATGAAGATGCTGCTGTCGGCGGAGACATCGGCGCCGTAACCTACATTGCCGATAACGGTGAGACTGTTGTTTTTGATATAAACCTGTCTGCCGCTTCTGACATTGCCGGTGATGGTGCAGGGCTGTCCCCTGCCGCTCTCAGCATCCTTTCTGACATCCTCGGAGCCATCGTCAGATCCTGTCTTTTGTTCATCCGTGTTTTTTGTATTTGTATTCTGGCCGGCGCGGTCAGCATCGCTCTGACTGTTCCGGGCCTGTTTTTTGGCCTGCTCCTCCAGCTGGATTTCCTGCGGAGTTTTAAACGCCGGAACAATCACATGTCCCCGGCGGCGCAGAGCTTCATCGGTATCCTTGTTTCCTGTTTCCATAACCCCGGTGCATTTGAAGCCGCTGTCTTCAACGGTTTTCAGAAGGTCTTCGGCCAGATCGGGATCCTCTCCGGACACCTGCCCCAGGTCAAGCACCAGAGGGTTTGTTTTAATCCAGAGGGCAATGTTTTCATATTTGGCTTTTTCCTGCAAAAATGCCAGAATCGCCTCCTTGTCGGCGGTGTCCAGACACAGCGCAGTCCCTTTAAAACTGCCGTTTTTGAATGTAATTGCCATCCGGCCTCCCAGGAATGCATAAAACGCGTGAATTATAGCCTATGATCCGGCACCAGATCAAATTGCAGTTTGGCAGTTTTGCGGCCGAAAACATTTTTTTGAAAAGACCGTCGCGATTGTGAAAATCCCCGGGGCTTCCCGGAGGCGGAAATGAGAAAAACCCGGCATTGCCGGAGCTCTTGCAGGCGTAATTGCGCGCCCGGGAACATGCCTGTTGTAATCTTTTCCGAAAGGCTTTAAATTACAACCCGGCTGACTGAAAGAGACCGGATTCGGACAGGGCGGATATTATCCTGGCGTCCGCAAAGCCGGCATTGGTTCATTTGTTAACGGAGCATGTTATGGAATGTCTGATTTACCGGGGCTTTACCCGAGAGCTTCATCCGGTATACCTTTACCTTGAAAGCAGGGAAGCTCTGGACAGGATCCCGGAGGAAATCAAAAAGAGCATCCGGAAGCTGGAATACAGCTTCTCCTTTGACCTGACTCCGGAACGCCGTCTGGAGCGGGTGTCCGCTGCAGAGGTCTTAAAGGCCCTTTCCGAAAGAGGGTGGTTTCTCCGGGTGGACAGCAATGAATCTGAAAACCTTCTTGAGGAGCTCACCGGGAAATCGGGAGCGGATAATCCGAAGCTGTAAGGCATTCCTATGTTTTGCGGGATGGGATAGTTTGAAGCGTCTCTTTTCAGGCATCATCGGCGCGGCCTGATTTAAGAGCAGTATCGCTAATCCGACGATCTCTGATTCCCTGACGGTTTATGGACTTCAAATAATAGCACCAGTTATTGAGCTGATCTGTTGGGAGCCATATTCTTGTTATTATTCCAGTGATTACGCACCGGTTTGAGGTTCTCTGGGATTTGCAGGTCTTCCTGAGTCCTGACCGGTTTTCAGTTTATTTTTAGAGCGTGTCGGACGCCTGCGTCTTTTTTTCTTTGCCGGCTGGTTTGCTGCGGCCGCTTCGCGTGCCATAGTCTTCTTGTTTTTCGAACCTTTCGGACGGCCTCTTTCCCGCTTCCGGTACTGTTTCAGGAGCGTTTTTCTTTTTCCTGCGAGCCTCGATGATTTCATCAGCTATAACCGGTCTTCTGGCAAATGCCAGATTTCTTGTCAGCCTGCTCGAATCTCCGTCATCAAACTCATAAACCAGTCCGATTTCTGTTCTTCGAACTGCATCCGGGCTCTTCAGCCTGAAAGCGTCATAAAAGTCCTTCGCACATTTTCGTGTGTACCTCACGAATGATAACCGTTTTAAACACATCGGCTTTCTGACCGCAGAGTTCACAGAACAGTGCCATGGGGCTCTCCGCATATGGAAGCAAGCGAATCCTGTTTTATGAAGTATTTCCTGCCGTCAGGATCTTCAACGTAGGTAAAACTCCTCAGCGTTGATGAAGTCCAGAATATACTTATCGTTGAACATGCTGACAGTGCGGATAGCCAGTTGTGCTGAAGTAAGCATCTCGGGAAACGGTTCTGCAGGCGGACTTAGTGATGGTAATTGTCCGGGGACAATACTTGTAATCAGATTCTCACAGATGTCCTCGCAGGTGTGTATTTCGTTAGCTCGTTTCCTCGTGTAGGACAATGGTTAAAATAAAGTTTTCGTTTTTTTTAATTTGTATTTAAAACTGAGCTTTTGCACTATTCTCATAATATCCTTTCTGATTGTGGAGTGTTTGTGATATACATGAGCGGTGTGCAAAAAGTAAAAAAATCATTATAACAAAATACGAAATGAAGTATCAAATTTCTGGATTAATGAATAAAATAACTTTTTGTACAGTCTAATAGATCAAGAGTGGCAGTAAATGAGGTAGGTATGTATTCTGACAGGGTAGATTTGTATGAAAAGCTGGAAAATATGCGACAAACAAAAATTATTACATACTTTACAAGTGACAGACGTGGTTTTGAAACTCAAATTGCTCAGGATGTAATTGATTTATTCATAGATCAATTAGATGAAATAGGAGTAGTTAAAAAATATCATTATTTTTGTATACACGGGGCGGGGATACAGCAGCAGCTTGGAATATCGTTAATTTGCTGAAAATGTACTGTGATGAATTTGAAGTTATTATTCCTCATAAAGCGCATAGTGCCGGAACAATTATTAGTTTAGGTGCCGACTGTATTGTCATGACAAAGCAGGCAACTTTAGGTCCGATAGATCCTAGTTTGACTACACCATTAAATCCTAAAATTGATTTTAATGGAAACAGTATTCCGTTTCCTGTCAGTGTTGAGGCGGTTAAAGGCTATATTGAATTTGCAAAGGAACATATTGGTAATAATGAAGACGCAATTGCACAAATTTTGTTAACTTTGTCGCAAAACGTTCATCCTTTGGTTTTGGGGCAAGTGTATAGAACGAGATCTCAAATCAAAATGCTTGCAGAGAAATTACTTAAGAATCAAATCAAAGATGCAGAAGTGTTAGATAATATCATTTCATTTTTATGCAGTGACTCTGGAAGCCATGATTATACGATAAACAGAAGGGAAGCAAATAATGATTTAGGGTTAAATGTAAAAAAGCCTTCTGATGGTGAATACAGTTTGATTAAGAAGATTTATGATGATATTAGTGAAGAAATGGGCTTCAGAGACGTTTTTGATCCTCGAACAATAAATGGTGCATATTCTGTTAAAAGGGGCGTATTGGAGAGCATTTCAGGAGGAAGTGATTATTTTATTACTGAAGGAAGATGCAATCAGATCAGGCTTCAGGATGGACAAATGGCAATAAATAATGAGATTATTTTTGAAGGTTGGAGAAAAAGTTCTATTGCCGACAGAATGTATGTAACTAATAACGTGATTAATGATGATGGAGATTTGATTTATGAACATGCCGGTGATGATGGTCTATAATGCAGGTTCTTACTCAGGAGCGGCAAATTATCAAGTTTCAACTACCAGTGCTAACACTATGTTTCCGCTTATCTTTGGAATGAATTTGACAGGAATATATTCCGAAATTGTTGAAATAGGAAAATATAGCATTTTTGAAATTGCTAATTGGTTTTTGAATAAAGAACCAATGAGTCTTTTTAAATTACAAAAGTTATGCTATTATGCACAGGCTTGGAATTATACTTTAAGAGATAGCAGATTAATTGATTCGGATTTTCAGGCATGGGTTCATGGTCCGATGTCGCCAGCATTATATGAAAAATTTAAAAACTTTGGATTTGATAACATTAAGATTAAAGGCCATTATAAGTCAACAATAGATAATGAAGATTTAGAAATATTAGAGAGTGTATGGATCACTTATGGAAGCTATGCTGCAAATGCGTTAGAAGTATTGACGCAAAGGGAATTACCATGGATTGAAGCGAGAATTGGCTACCGGCCGGAAGAACGCTGTCAGGTTGTTATCCTTCCAAGTACTATGAAAAAATACTATTTGTCAATACATAATAAATAAGGTTAGAAGATTGTGTCAAATTCGATAAGGGGACATTTGCTTACAAAACGGAGAGATGTTCCTTTTGTTCTGTGTTTTAAATACCCATTGGAAAGAGGATATACGTTTTTAGAGTTATCACAGCAAAATAAGAAGGAATTTCAATGATTTTTAGATAAAGTTGCCAAAATGACAGTTCAGCAGGTTAACGAGTCTTTTGCCCGTAAGCCAGACAAAAATGATGTGTACCAAGGAAATAAGGTGTATCATTATGCGGTGACAGAGTCATTTAGAATTCATGTAGTCATTGAAGATGGTAGGTATAAAGTCATAAGGTTAGATCCAAATCATAAAGTACATAATTAAAAAATTCTTGTTCAAAAAGTTATGCAGTCCGGTTGATTTAACCGGTATTTGCATACGTTCATTCAAACAGAAAGGTATTAGCTCTTAACAAAACTGATCCCGAAGTCAGATTGGTACGACATGGCATCGAAAACAATTGGTTAAGGATTTGCTATGAGCAACGACAAAGCTGAACTGTTAAGCGCTCCTGATGGCGAGTTTCTTTATGAAAACTTCCGCAAACCTGGCCGGCCCTTTGCCGATAAAAGCGCGGCCATCAAAGAGCTTGATGAGGGCCCTTGTTACCCGATTCTGCTCCGTCCGAGACGTTTTGGCAAAAGCGCCTTTATCCAGATGCTGAAGTGCTTTTATGACCTGTCATACAAAGACAGGTATGAGGAACTTTTTTCTGGAAAGGATATCTATAAGGAGAATCTGCCCGGTCACAATGCTTACCACGTTATAAATTTTGATTTCTCCATGGTTAACACGCAAAGCGACACGGCTTTTCTGAACAGCTTTTTCTCTGCGGTGACTAATGGCATCGACGATTTCAAAAGGAGATATCCTGATTTCGTTTTTGATTATCGGGATTTTGATAAATCAGACGCCGTTACGTTATTCAATTACTTTGCCTCCGCTTATTCCGGGTATGCCCTGAATATTTCATCAGAACAGGACGTGATTACGGTGCCATAGGCGGGCTCTATGTGATGATTGACGACTACGACAGCTTCGTAAGCCGGACTATCGCTCCGGACTTTGAACGGATTCGTTCCCAAACCGGAGGCTTTGTTTTTCTGAAAGCATTCTACGCGGCCCTGAAAGCAGCTGCTGCAAATGCGCGCCGTGTCGCCAAAATCTTCATTACCGGCGTTTCATCAGTAGCTCTGGATTCTCTCACTTCCGGATTCAATATCGCGCTTAATGTTTCATCACACGCCTGTTTCAATGAATATGCCGGCTTTACTGCAGCGGAGCTTGCTGAATTAATACCTGAGCTTGCGGATATCAAACAGCTGGGAGTCAGCGCGGACGAAATTATTGACCGCATGGAACCTGTGTATGGCGGCTACTGCTTCAGTCAATGGGCCGAAAGCGCGGTATTTAATTCGTCCATGTGTCTGTATTACCTTGACAAGATGCGCAGAGAAGGACGTTTTCTCCCCCCGGAAGATTATCTGGATCCGGCATGCGACAGTGACGGCGCCAAGCTGCAAAAGCTGTTTGAAAAAGCCGAGGACGGCCTTGCGGACGAGATCATTGCCGGCTGTCTGAAGAATGATCGGTTTTTTATTGAAAAGCTGGCGGAAAACATCAATCTGGACAGAGCTGCCAGGTATGACTATGACCGGCTTCTGTCCGTGCTTTACTATCACGGATACCTCACCATCGACAGGGATGCTTCGGATGACAGTGCTTTGGCTTTGAAGGTTCCGAATGTTTTCATGTCAAAGGTGTTTGCCCGGCGCGCGGCTAATGCAAGGACATAAAATCGCAAATACCTCCCGGCGGTTTTATTTCTGGCGAAATCTTCAAAAGAGGCGGTGCCGGTATCTGTTTCTGATTAGTTCCTTCGGAGGCTCCGCTCTTATCACCCGCAGCAGTCAGAGCAGGAGAATAACCCTGGCGGGTTAACATCAGGAATTTTTCCGGATCGCTTTTTACAGAGCCCGGAACGCATTTTTAACTCTGGTATAGCTGACATTGCTCTTCTTCTTTGCAAATGCCAAAAGCTCCTCCAGCTCTGCGGTGTCGTTGTTTTTAAAAGCCTGTTCAACCAGAAAAATCACAATGTCCGTAAGATCCCTTCTGGCATTCTCAAGGCCTTGCATTGCCGCCTGCTTTGCTCTTTCGGGATCGCGTTCCCGAAAGTAGTTAATGACCTCCATGTAGGGTTCAGGATCCCGCCCCAGCGTGCTTTCGATGTGATCAATGCATCTGTCTAAAAGCCCGTGCGTCCGGTAGATGTGCGTGGCTCTGTTTTTGCTGGCATTTTTCTGAAACAGCAGATCTGCCAGCAGGATCTCCTCCTCGTCACTTTGAATCAGAGCGTTTTCAAGCATATCCATGGGATCATCCAGACCGAAGTCGTATTTTCGGTTGGCTTCGTCCATTTCCATGAGAATCCTGCGGCGAATCTCCCAGGGGACTTTTTGGGTTTCGGGATCCTTGGCCAGAAATTCACAGCTGTCCCAGACATCCAGAAGCTCAGTCTGGTCATCGATATAGGGCTCAAATGAAAGCAGGTACAGATTCCCCTTGATTCTTTCCCATTCTGTTTCCAGGTAATACTTAGGGGGGCCGTATTTCTCCTCCTCCACGGACTTCTGCAGGTACTTCAGCAGTTCTTCCTTTTCCTCGAGAGAGAGGGTTTTGAGAAGCTCATAAACATTGGGGGGCGGGGTGTATTTGCGCATGGCATTCCTTTCCTTTGTGTTTCTTTAAAACGCCCTTAAAGGTTAAATCCCGCTTTTCCGAACAGACGGCTGCGGGATTGTCGGTTACCTGAAGCAGTATTCCTGAGAGGCGTTACTTCGCAAGATGCATCATATAGGCGAGACTGGGATTGTGCTTCTTTTCATTACCGATGGTGGTTTCCGGGCCGTGTCCGGAAAGCACCTTGACGCTGTCCGGCAGGAGGAAGAGCTTTTCGGTAATGCTTTGCACCAGATCCCGGGCATTCCCTCGGGGGAAATCCGTGCGGCCCACGGATCCGGCAAACAGGGTGTCTCCCGACAGCAGAAGACCGCTCTTTTCAAAATAGTAGCAGACGCCGCCGGGAGTGTGTCCCGGGGTGTGGATAACCTTTACGGGCTCGTTCAGCTGAAGATCCAGCTCCTGGCCATCGGTTACCCATATGTCGGGAGCGAAGTTATCAACAGGCGGGAGACCCAGCATCTGTCCCTGATAGCTCATGCCCTCCAGAAGAAAGGCGTCGCCGTGCTCCGGGCCGATGATCTTGATATTGAGAAGGCGGGCCAGATCCTGCGCCGCTCCGGCATGATCCTGATGTCCGTGGGTAAGAAGAATGGCCACCGGGTTTAATTTCAGCTTTTCCGCTTCCAGAGCCAGTTCCCGGGCTGAATCCCCGGGATCCGCAATCACGGCGTTCCGGTTATCAGGGCAGAATACAATGCGGCAGTTTTGCTGAAAGGGCGATACGCCGTAGGTGAGATACTTGATCATCTGAATCCTCCGTCAGATTCGGAAGCCGGAGGAGCCTCCGGTTCCGGGATTATTGTTAAAAAGAGACCGGGCGGCCGAAGGGCCCGGCGGGCTCAGCCGCAGTTTCTGCTTCAGCTTACCTTTATTACCAATCCCTTAAGGTACAGTCCCTCCGGGAAGGGCAGGGCCACGGGATGGTCGCCGGCCTGGGTGAGATATTCGATTATCTGTCCCTCCCGGCCCGCATCCAGAAGGGCGTCTGCCACCACCTTCTGAAAAAGATCCGGCGTCATGTGTCCGGAGCAGGAGAAGGTCATGAGAATGCCGCCGGGATTCAGCAGGGAGGCTGCCAGCATGTTGATATCCTTGTAGCCCCGGCAGGCCTTCTGAAGCTGGCTGTGGCTTTCAGCAAATTTTGGGGGATCCAGCACGATGACGTCAAATTTCTTCTTTTCGTCCCGGGCCTTTCTCAGGTATTCAAAAACATCGGCCTTAACAAAGCGGCAGCGGCCGGGATCCAGATGGTTGATAACCACATTTTCCCGGGCAATGTCCAGAGCCGGCCCGGAAACATCCACATTGATTACCGATTTGGCCCGGCCCCGGAGAGCATAGAGGGAGAAGCCGCCGGTATATGAGAAGCAGTTCAGGACATCCTTGCCGCGGCAGTATTTTTCCAGAGCGGCCCTGTTGTCCCTTTGATCCAGATAGAAGCCGGTCTTGTGGCCGTTTTCCAGATCCGCCAGGATCTTCATGCCGGCGTTTTCGGAAATGGCGAGGGGCATTTTCGGGAGCTCGCCCTTAAGCATTCTCTTTCTCTCGGCAAGACCTTCCTTCTTCCGGACGGCTTCATCGGATCTCTCGTAAATCACATCCTCCGGAAACACCTTTTCCAGAGCGGCAGTAATGTCCCTGAGGTGATATTCGGTGCCGGCGGAGAGAACCTTGACCACCAGCACCTGGTTGTAGCGGTCAATAATGAGTCCCGGGAGGAAGTCGGATTCGGCATCGATGACTCTGACGGCGCTGACCGCAGTGCGGGAAATGAGATCCTGTCTGTTTTCCCAGGCCTGGCGGATCCTTTTCTCAAAAAACGCGGCATCGATTTTTTCCGCCGGATCAAAGCTCCAGACCCGGCCCCGGATCTGAGAATTTGGAGAATAAGCCGCCGTGGCGAGATAATTCCCGGAGCTGTCCTTCACCGTAATGTCTCCGCCGTTTTCCGGAGGATCCCGGACTTCGGAAACGCCCTTGGAGAAGATCCAGGGATGCTTTCTTAATAATGATTTTTCTCTTCCCGGATGGAGAATCATAATGCCTGACATATAGCTTGGTATCCTGATAACGCTTTTGGCACCGGATGAGGCTCATCATCCCGGGAGCTTCTGGGGTAACGGCCGGCGCCGGTAAAATCTCTGAGAGCTTTCGTTTCCGGTGCCGGAGATAAAACTTGCTTTAAAAAGCTGCCGGCGAGGCGCTCTCTCTTTCCTTTTCATAATATCAAAAACACTGTAATGAAAGAAAGGTTTGCTTCCAAAAAGGCCGTCCACTTATCAGGGCGCTCTTTTCAGAACCGCTCTTTTCAGAACCCGGGGCAAAATGCTTTTTTGACTGCTGCTCCCGAAAACGAGTCTATTTTCGCTAAAGCGGTCTTCGGAAAGATCCTGCTTCAGATGTCCCCTCCCGGGCCTTCAGCCGCATCCTCCGGTTTATCCTTCCCTCTTGCTTAAAAAATTTTTTAAGGAACACGGAACAATTTCGGGATTTTCGAGACTATTAAATATAATGAGCAGGATTTGCCTGCCAGAGCGCCTATCCGGATACTGCCCTGTAAAGACTGACCGGAGCGTTGGTCTTTTAACCGCAAGGACGGTTTTTTATCATTGGAGAGCCTGCGAAAATCAGCACTGCAGGAACCAGAAGAGTGTGATTATGGACGAAACAAAAGAACCGGGAAAGGAAGCCGGCAAGGAGAACAAACGCATCTTCCCCGAATATTGCGGTCCTGTCAGTTTCGATGAGATGGTTCCCATGGATTATCACCGCAGGCTGCTCCTGACGGAACTTCTTTCCCGTCCCGAAAACCTGTCCAACGG
>JAEEGL011763560.1_pt1 | contig 20857 bp, 23 predicted proteins | sample 9134231 | NCBI WGS metagenome assembly JAEEGL01 (sample SAMN16246548, study PRJNA631951) | gut metagenome | biome: gut microbiome; feature: rumen; material: fiber-attached | host: Bos | place: Iran: Karaj | collected 2018-10
CGATCGGGTCCAATTGCGCGCTGCTCGACCCTTCGGGCGTCGTCATCGCCAGAGCCGATCCCGTCGGCGCGTTCAACCCCGGCGCGCTGCATCCGACCTGCCGGTATTTCGGTGAAATCTGCCTTCAGATGCGCGGTGAAAAGACCTCGGTGGTCGCGCCCTGCGAGGCGGGATGCCTCTTTCTGGCCGCACCGCTCAAAAACCGCGGGGGCGAAACCGAAGCGACTCTTCTGGCGGGCCCTCTGGCGCTTACCGACACGGTCCGGTGTCCGAAGCCCGAGCCGGGCGTCTGTACTCCGGTTCGCCGCGCGACCCGCGCCAGAGCCGACGCGCTGGCGCACCTTCTGCAGACTATGGCGGCGTCGCTTGCGGAGCTTTCGCTGGCCGAAAAGCTGGAAGGCGAAAAGCTCTTTGCCGCACGGGTGGAGCTCGCCTCCCATCTGCGCGCCCTCCGGCGCGCCGATTCCCCCGAGGAATATCCTCTGTCCCTGGAAAACTCTCTTTCCGAAGCCATCGCGTCCCGCGACGCGGCCAGAGCGAAGAGTCTCGCCTCCCGGCTTCTATCCCACGTGCTGCTCGCAAAGGAACGGAGCGGCGGCGGAACGCCCGCCCGCCTTTTCGAGCTTTTGACCGTCATCTCCCGCGCGGCCCTGAAGGCCGGCGCCGATCCCTCTTACGTCCTGAAGCGCAACGCCGACGCCATGTCCGGCCTGATGCGTCTTTACGGGGAAGACAAGCGGGCGGAAGAGCTTTCGACGTGGCTTTCCTCCCTTTTGGACAGCTATTTCGCCGTGATCGGCGAGGCGGTTTCTCCCCGGCACCGGGAACTGATCGGCGCGGTCAGAAACTATCTTCTGGAGCATTACGCCGGGAAGGTCTCTCTGGAGGACGCGGCGGCGGTGGCCGAGGTCACCCCGACCTACTTATCCAAGGTCTTCAAAGCGGAAACCGGCGTTTCCTTCGTCGCCTATCTCAACGGGATCCGCATCGAGCAGGCAAAATTCCTGCTTTTGTCGTCCGACGCCTCTCTGAAGGAGATCGCCGAAGCGACCGGATTCGGCGATCAGAGCTACTTTACCAAGATCTTCCGGCTTTCGACCGGCGTTTCGCCCGGCAAATACCGCAAGAGCGCGGGAGCCATTTCCGGATGACCGGTTTATTTCCGGTAGTTTTCCGTTTGCCCTTCGTTTCATACCGTTTTTTTGTCGAATGACAAAAAACAGGGGAAGCCCCGGCCGGTTTCCCCTGTTTTTGATTCTTCATCTGTCGGGTCGGTATTCCGCTTCGCCCCACCGGTGCAGAAGCAGGGCGAGATAGTCGCCCCGGGTGAAAAGCTTGTTCCCTTCCGGATCGCCGAAGCGCCGGACGAGGACGCCGAGCGGGATCTCCTCATTGGCGCGCATACCGGGCGTGCCGCGGTTTTTGAAAACCCGCATCACCTTTTCCACGCCGTCGGTTCTGAGGTTTCCGAGCCGCCACCAGGCTGCCGGCTCCGCCAGATTCGGATAGATGTCGAAGGATGCATCCACTGCCAGCGCCGGGATCTGTACGCCGATCTGCGGCGGCGACTGCTCTTCCGAAAGTTTACCGAAGAGTTCCCGTTCCGGAACCCCCAGACTTCTCAGCCCGTCCTGCGAACGGGCTTTCAGCTCCGGAGGGATCGCCGCCAGATCCTCTTTCTCCAGCCTGTCGTCCCACAGATCGATTCCCGCTCCTTCCGGCGTAAATCCGTTGAGGAAAAAGCTTTTTACGCCGGCGTCTTCCATCAGCTTTTGAAATTCGTCAAGCTCTCCGAGGCTTCTTTTCAGGGGAAAGAGCTGCCAGCGCGGCTCGATCCCGGCGTCCCGGCACCGTTTCGTGGCCGACAACTGGTCCCGGAAAGCGCCTTTCCGGCCCATAGCCCAATCGGTGGTTTCCTCCATGCCGAAGAAGGTGATCTGACAAACCTTCGGCCCCACCGACGCCGCCCAAGGGGCGTAAGTTTCGTCCCTCGCCAGACGCCAGGTGGACAGAAGCTCAAATCTTTTCGCTTCTCCGGGATCTGAAAGCTCCTTTTCCAGCTCCCAAAGTTCCCGGTAATCGCTCCGGAAATCCGGCTCGCGCCACCAGGAGAAAAACCCGAGCCGTTCGATCGGATCTCCTCTCTCGTCCCGGTACCGGCGGAACTCTGCGGCGATTTCCCGGAAATCCTCCCGACTCATGCTTCCGTTCGGTTTGTGTCCGAGCCAGCAATGGCGGCACCGGTTCGGGCATCCGGCCATGTCGGCCATAACGGCGAGTCTTTTGACCGGTTCATAAGGTATCGTATTCATTCAAAACGCTCCTTCCGTAAAAAACACGGCGACAGGGCTTGCGCCTTGTGCTCTCATGGACAAAAAAACTGACCGCGGACAAAACGTCCGCGGTCAGCCGTTATCCTTTCGTCACGGATTCTCCGATCTCCTGGCAGACAAACGGCGACACCCAACGAAGCCCGGCTCCCAAAGCCGCGCTTTATCTGCCGACGGAGAGCGGAAGAATCCTTCCGTCAGGCTCCGCAAAACGTTCCGTCCTGATCCGATTCTGCGGAGCGGAGTCTTCGTATGAATTCCACGATACCGGAATAGAATCGCATATCGAAATCCTTTCATGAGATCTGCTTCATTATAATACCGCCGGCGATCTTTGTCAAGGCTTTTCCTTCATCCTCTCTCTTCTCCCAGCCTGGTCAACAGATCGCGCACGGCGTCATAGGAATAATCCTTATCGGCGGAGACCGTCATGAGCCCGGTCACAGAGAAGCCGGGGCCGCGCCCGACAGCCGCCAGGATCTCCCGCAGTTGGAAAAGCTTTCCGGACGGCGCAAGATAACAGACCGTCACGATCTCCCCGTAGGAATGAAATTCGGCGATCCGGATCAGGTCCGCGGAGGCCGGACGCTCCGCGGGATCCAGCGCAAAGCCCGTAAAGCGATCGCCCTTTTCGTATCCGAGCCGGTCTTTCAAAAACTCCTTTGCCTGCCCGAGGGAGAGATCGAGATGGCGGTCGCGGCTGCTGACGCAAAGGCGGTAACCGCCGGCATCCCCGGGCGGTATTTCATACGCCCCGAAATCCACTTCGCGCTCAAAGCTCTTTCCGGAAAAAGCGGCTTCCCAGGCAGCCAGACGGGCAAAGCTCTCCTTGGGAAAGGAGGCGTACCGGAAGCCTGACGGCAGATCGGCAAAAGCAAGGTATTCGATCTCGCCGCCCGCATATTCCGACGGGTCCGCCGGACGGACGATATATCCGTCGGGGCGGGCAAAACAGAATTCCCGTCCTCCGTCCGGAAGCCTGCGTTCGATCTGGATCCCGGTCCCGCAGGACGCCGCCCACGAAGAATCCTTCGTCTCTTCGGAGAAGGAAGCGGGAATCAGGGAGGCGATCTCCCGCGCCGCGTCCCCCTCCGGAATCCAGTCGTCCGATTCGTCGCGGGGAGACGTGATATCCGTGACGCCCTCCGCATAGGCGTTCAGGAGAAAGGCGCCGGTCTCTTCCTCCGCCGTTTTTTCCGGCGTCCGGACGTCGTCGAACGTAAAAACGTCTTCGCCCACGGTCACGGCGACGCCGTGCAGATCCAGGATCTCTTCCAGCAGGCTCTTGTTGAATCCGCAGTCGTCGACCGAAAGCATTTCGGTCGGCTCCGCCGTGAAATACGTCTCCGGCTCTTCCGTCTTTTCGCAGGAAACGAAAAGAGAAAATACCGGCATGACCGCAATCATCGCCGCCGTCACGCGCCGGACGGGATATCGCGTTTTCATACGGGCTTTCTCCTTTCCTTCCTTTCGGCGGCGCTTCCTACCGAAGATCCTTCTCCATCCGCAATTCGACGACGGGGCTCCCGAGAACGGCGAGCTTCTGCCGTCCGTCGAACCGCATCCCCATCTTTTCATAAAAGCCCGCAGCCCTGCCGTTGCCGGCGAGGACCCACAGGACCATCCGGCGGCATCCGGCGGCGAAGAGACGTTCCTCCGCCCTTTCAAAAAGCATCCTGCCGTATCCCTTTCCCTGGTATGCCTTCAGGAGATAAAGGCCGGCAAGCTCTCCGGTTTCCGCCGGAAGATCCTCCTCCCGCGCGCGGCCCGTCGCAGCAAAGCCGCCGATCACGCCGTCCTCCGCCAGGACGAGAAGACCGGACCTCTGTCTTCTTTGAAAGATCTTCACACTGACCTCCGGGGTCAGCCAATCAAGATATCCGTCGTCGATCAGGCCCCGGTAGGTCTCGCGCCAGGCGGCGCTGTGCACCCGCCCGAGCGCGGCGATTTCGGAATAATGCGCCGTTCGCACCTCGGCCATCGTGTGTTCCTTTCCCGTCATTTGTGGTATTTCCCGCCGGAAGCGATGGAAAACGCGCGGTAAATCTGTTCCAGAAGCATCACCCGCGCGAGATGATGCGGAAAGGTCATCGGCGACATGGAGATCCTTTCGTCGCACGCGTTTTTGACCCGCTCCGAAAGGCCGTCGGAGGAACCGATCAGGAAGGTGATCCGACTTTCGCCGCGAAGCGCCTTTTCGGAGAGAAGCACCGCGAGCTTTTCACTGGAAAGAAGCCTGCCCTCGATCGCCAGCGCGACGGTGAAGCTCCCCCGCGGGATTGCGGCAAGGATCGCCTCGGCCTCCTTTTCCAGCTTTTTTTCGCCGCTCTCCTCCTTCAGCTCCACGATCTCCAGCCGGCAAAGGCCCTTCAGCCGCTTTTCGTATTCCCGGCAGGCTTCCTCGTAAAAGCTCTCCTTCAGTCTGCCCACGCAAAGGACGCGCACGTTCATCATACCCGGCAGATCTCCTTCCGCTCCAGGACCCGGATCCGGACCGGCGATCCCTCGCCCGCCGCGCGCCGCGCCTCCGCCAGCGCCGTCTCCGGGGTGTTGTTGATTTTGCTCAGATGTCCGAGCGCCGCGATCTCCAGACCGTCCTCCGCCATCTCCCGCAGGAAGGCGGCTGCGTCCGCGTTGGAAAGATGTCCCTCTTCCGAATCGATCCTCTTCTTCAGCAGGTAGGGATAAGGCCCTTCCCAGAGCATGCGCCGGTCGTAATTCGATTCCAGCACCAGCTTTCGCACGCCTTTGACGCCCTTCCGCACCTCCCCGGTCACATGCCCGAGGTCGGTGACGAAGCCGAAGGCGTCCGCCCCGCTTTCAAAGCGGTAGCCGCAGGAATCCGGCGCGTCGTGCGGCGTCGGAAAGGCAAAGACCCGGATCGTCCCGATCCCGGTTCCGCCAGGAGCGATCCCGTCGCCCATCCGGAGGACCGGCAGCGGCGTTTTCTTTCTGAAGACCGGAAGGCCGCGCACGTGATCCGCGTGCGTATGCGTCAGAAGAAGCGCGGAAAGCGCCCCGGGTTCGATCCCGATTTCTCCGAGTCCCGCGAAGATCGCAGCGGCGGAGATCCCCGCGTCCAGGAGGATATGCGTTTCCCCGTCGGTCACAACGCCTGCGTTCCCGTCAGAAGAAGAGGCGAAGGAGTAATAGGTCAGAGAGCCGTTTCCCATACCCTTACAAAAGATTCCTTTCCCAAAGATCGTATCGCCGTTTTTCCCTCTCGCCCGCTACGCGAAAGGAGCGTTCTCCGTTTTTCCGAAAGCCCGCCCTCTCCAAAAGACGGGACGCGCGGAGATTTTCCCTTTCGGTCAGAGCGAAAAGCCGGTCGGCTCCCTCCCGCCGCATGATCTCCAGCGCGAGCCCGACGGCGCGGGAGGCGATCCCCTTCCCTTCCGCTTCCTCCGCGAGGAAGAAGCCCAGAGCCGGACGGTAGTCGGTTTCATAAACCGGGCCGAGAGAAACCGCTCCCTGCAGAGAACCGTCCCGGTAGATCCCGTAAAGCCTTCTCTGCTCCCGGGGAGAAAGAAAGGAGGAGTCCCGGCTTTCCCGCGCGAGCCTTTCGGCAAGCGTTGGCGTCATGCGGAAATCGGGGAGCCAGCGAACCACCCCCGGACGGTTCGCCATCCGAAAGAAGGCGTCTGTGTCCTCCGCCCGGATCGGTTCCAGCGTGATTCGGGTTTCCATGGGGATCCTCCTTTCGGCCGTTTTTTTCATTATATCACATATCGGCATCGGGGGAAAGGGAAACGGTATGATTTTCCCGTTTCCGGAAAGAATAGAGGGAGAAAGGAGCTGATCGCCCGTGCGTGTGCCGCTTTCGCGGGAAGAATACGCCCGCCGCATCCAAAGCCTGACGCCTTCTTCCCCGCTTCCGAAGGATATGCTTTTCGCCTTTCTCACCGGCGGCGGCATCTGCCTTCTCGGCCAGCTTTTTTCCGAGCTCTTTCTCTCGCTCGGGATCGAAGAAAAGACCGCCGCGCTTCTGACCTCGGCGGCGCTGATCGCCGTCGGCATGATCCTTTCGGTGACCGGGCTATACGCGAAGCTCGCCCGCTACGGCGGCGCGGGAACCCTTTTGCCCATCACCGGCTTTTCCAACTCCATGATCTCGGCCGCGGTGGAATTCAAAAGCGAAGGCATGGTGACCGGACTCGGCGCCAACATTTTCCGGATCGCGGGGCCGGTGATCGTCTACGGGATCGCCGCCGGGATCCTTTACGGCGCAGTCTATTGGCTGACCGGCCTGTTCTGACCTTCGGGCGTTTGCAAACCCGCCCTCTCTGTGATACAATCACGTTACAAAACGAAGGGAGGAGTTCGCCGTGTCAGAGCAGAACACCGCTGATTTTCTTTCCCGCGCGCTTCCTTTTTACGGGGAAGCGGACAAAAGGCTTCTCGCCATGCTTCCCTTTCGCCGCTTTCTCGCGCCGTCGCTTTCTTCTCTTCCGGAGGAGGCCGTGACGCGCCGGATCGTCGCATTTCCCGGAGAAGGACACCGCTTTCTTCACGAGGCCGCGATCGCCGGGTTTGAGGGAAGGCTTTTCGCCTCCTGGTACACCTGCCCCGTGCGCGAGCTTCAGGGATACACGCCGATCCGGGAAAGCCGTTCGGACGACGGCGGCCGGACCTGGAGCGAGCCGCGCGTGATCGCCGACGATCCCGGCGAAAGGATCCTCTTCTGCCCGCCGGTGTACGCCGAGGAAAACGGACAGTTCTATCTCTTCCTGAATCAGATGGTCTCGCCCGACCATATCCATACGCTGGATCTTTACCGGCTGGATCCCGCGGAGGACCGGTTCGTCCGGCTCTGGTCGCGCCCGGTCCCCTTCAAGCTGAACACCAACGCCGTGCGGCTCTCCTCCGGCCGGCTGATCCTTCCCGGGCGGTGCGGAGAGCTTGACGGCTTTCCGAACACCCCCGCCGTCCTGATCGAAGGCCCGGAGGGGATCGAAGGCGCATGGCGGATGCGGAAAATGACGCCCGACGGCGTTCTTCCCGACGGAAGCTCCCTGGTGCATCCCGAAATGACCGTCGTCGAAACAAACGACGGGCTCGTCGCCTTCGGCCGGGACGACAACCGGCGCGTGCCCCTCGCTTACGTTTCTTCCGACGACGGCGAGACCTGGACCGGTCCGGTCGCGCACGACGTCCCCACCGTTTCCAGCAAGGTCTACGCGGGCGTGCTGCCCGACCGGAGACGGTATCTGGTCGCCAACACAGACCGGTTCGACCGGTCGCGGCTCGTCCTTTATCTGACCGGACCGGAAGGGGCGGTCTTTACTTCCCGCCTGGTCCTTTTCGACCGGGAGGATCCGAAACCGGAATTCCCCGGCGGCGTCGCCTGTCACTATCCGGCCGCCTTCGCCTCCGGGAGCTCCCTTCACATCATCGCCACCCTGGGGTTTGCCTCGGGCGAGCGGGGCGCGTGCCTTTTCACGGTGGATCTTGAAAGGATCTGACCGGCCGGGCCGCCTCTTCCCGACCGCAAGCAAAGCCGCAGGCGGCAGAAGAGGCAGGATATCCGATGAATCTACCCACCCTCAAAAAGCGCGGGAAGGGAAGCTTCGAGCTTTCCTCGCCCGTCCGGATCGAAGCCGCAGCCTCGGCGGCGGGACCTTTTGAGAAGAAAGGCCGGCTTCGCGGCGCCTTCGATCTGACCTTCGACGATCCGTATCTCGGTGAAAAGACCTGGGAGAAGGCGGAGGGGAGTCTGGCCCGAAGGACCGTGGCGCGTCTTTACGAGAAAAGCTCCCTTTCCCCCGCCGAAACCGATTTCTTTTTCGCGGGCGATCTGGAAAGGCAGTGCATGGCCTCCACCCAGGGCCTTCTGCCCTACGACGTGCCGTACTGCGGTCTTTACGGCGCCTGTTCCACCTTCGGAGAGGGGCTGATCCTCGCCTCCGCCCTTCTGGATGGGGGATTCGGCCGGGCTGCGGGGGTGATCACCACCTCCCACTTTTCCACCGCCGAACGGGAATACCGCACCCCTCTGGTGTACGGCAAGCAGCGTCAGCCCAGCGCCCAGCACACCGTCACCGGCGGCGGAGCCGTTCTGCTTGCCGCCGGGCCTGCGCCCGACGGCGAACCGTACGCGGCCGTCACCCGGTTCCGGGTGGGGCGCATGCGCGACATGGGGATCGCCGATCCCGGCAACATGGGCGCGGCCATGGCTCCCGCCGCGGCCGAGACCCTGACCGGTTTCCTGGAGGATTTCGGGCGGAAGGCCGACGATTACGATCTGATCCTCACGGGAGATCTGGGCCAGGTGGGTTATGAGATCGTGCGTGATCTGACCGGCGCTATGGGGTTTCCCCTGGGCGGCGTCTACGACGACTGCGGCCGTCTTCTCTACCATGAGGAGCAGGACGCCCACGCGGGCGGTTCCGGCGCAGGCTGTTCTTCTCTGGTTTTCGTTGCTTCCGTGCTGCCGCGTCTTCTGCGGGGCGAATTGAAACGGGTGCTTCTCGCCCCCACGGGCGCGCTTCTTTCCGCCGTTTCCCTTCTGCAGGGGGAAAGCATCCCCGGGATCTGCCATCTGATCGAAGTGGAAGCCCGGTCCGGAAAGGAGGATTTCTGATGCTGCTTCGTCTTCTCGCCGCCTTTCTTGCGGGCGGCACCCTCTGCGCCCTTCTGCAGATCGCGGTGGACCGCACCGCGCTGACCCCGGCCCGGATCCTGACCGGAACGGTGGTCGCAGGCGTGATCCTTTCCGGCCTCGGTCTCTACGGTCCCTTCGCGGCATTCGCGCACTGCGGCGCCACGGTCCCTCTTTCGGGGTTCGGTCATCTGATCGCCGAGGGCGTCCGGGAGGAGATCGACCGCGCAGGCGCCGTCGGGATCCTCACGGGCGGGCTCAAAGCCGCGAGCGGAGGCCTTTCGACCGCGATCCTCCTTTCTCTTGCCGCGGCGCTATTCGGAAAAAGCAAGACCTGATCGCCGCACGGTTTTGCACGGTATACCCGACCGAAATCTGCTATACGCGGAGTTATCCACATTATCCACAAGGTTTTCCACAAGGCGCAAACAGGCTTGACAAGCCTGTTTGCGCTTTTTTGACAGCTTTTTCCCGTTCGAGGAAATCGATTTGCAAGCCTCTCTCTGTGTGTTTCCCGCAGCCGGTTTTCCCGCATAATCACACGCATAATCCATATCTTTGGATATTTATTCCGCATACTCTATAACTCTATGCAAATCTGAAGGGTCAGTCAACACACAGTTATTTTTTCTTTACAAGAAAAGGTTTTTCCCTGTTTCATCCGTTGACAAAACGGAAAAACGCTCCCTCCGGACGGAGGGAGCGTTTCGGGTACGTTTTTTTGCGTTCAGTCTCTTGCGGAGCGGTTTTTCAGCGGGGAGAGCATCATATAGACGTAGTCGCCGCCCCGGTACAGGGTCTCCGGACCGAAAACGTCCGCGCCGACTCTGAGCGAGCGGGAGAACGTGACGTGTACCAGGAGCTTATCTCCCTCTTCCCGGAGGAAGATCCCGCCTTTGTGCAGAGAGACGACCCGTCTCGCCGCAGCGAAGCCGGTGCCCTCGCCCTTGCCGCCGAAGAGCATCTCTTCCCACTCTTCCCGCCTGCCGGGCGCCGAGGGGATGAGGAAATCCAGAGCGTACGTTTTGCCCGGGCGGAGAAAAACCGCGATCTTTTCCTTCTCCGCGGGGAGCAGCGCCTCCACCGTGAGGTTCATAAAGAGAGAGACGATCAGCTCCCTGCAGCAGACCAGCACGGGGTCCCCAAGCTCCACGCGGAGATCCACCGATCCGGCGCCGAGGTAATAATTGACCTGATCGGCGGCTTCGATCAGCACCGACGCCAGGTTTTCCTCGTGCATGACGTCCTTGGCCCCCAGAGACGCCGTCTGCAGATTGTCGGCGATCCGGACGATCCGGTCGATATTTCGGGAAAGCGGTTCGGCGTAGCGGCGGGAGACGGGATCGTTTTTCTTTCTCAGAGCGGCCGCCACCAGCACGGCGGTGGACACCGCGTCGCGGAGAGACGCGGCCGCGTTGGAAAGCGCGGGATCGTCCCCGTCCCGTTCTTCTCCGTCTCCGGGGACGAGGAGAAGAAGACCCGCGGCGGACAGCAGAGCCGTATACCGCTTCCCGCCGATCATCACCGTTTTCTTTTCGCCGGGCGTCACGGAATCCAGGAGGAGGGCCGCTTCCTCCCGCTCCATCAGATCCCGCATGCCGCGGTTTTCCATAAGCTCCTCGCCGCGCATCAGCGCGGGACAGGGCAGAGATTCCAGAAGATCCAATTCCAACCGATCCTTTCCGAAGGGAGATACCATTTAGATTTTACCATACGGCGACGGGAAATACAATCGATCCGTCTTCTTTTTTCGACAGATTTCTCTTTGGTCACCAAATCGCCTCTCCGGTAATATGATGGGATGGAGGCCCAGCCTCACACCATCGATCGGAGGTTTATCCATGCCCTGCAATCAGACCTGCAATTCATCCTGCACCTGGATCATCATTCTGGCCTTTATCATCATCTGGTTCTCCTGCGGCAACCGCTCTCTCTGCGGCGGAAACGGCGGATGCGGCGGGAGCTGCGGCTGCAACAACGGCTGCGGAGGCTTCTGACCTTTCCGAAACAGACGCGGCGCTTTTCCGGGACCGGCAAGGTCCCCGGAAAGTCCGAAAGCACACCGGCCGGATCGGCCGGTGTGCTTTTGTCTCCGGAAAGCGGGGATCACCGTTTCAGATCCGCCGGGACCTTTTCCTTCAGGATGAAGGAAATCTCGCTCTCCTCGTATTCTCTGCGGGAAACCCGCCGCTTGACTGTCAGAGACAGCGTGTCGCCCGCGCGGCGTTCCTTCAGAGCGGCCTCGAAATCCTCCATGTTCAGGATCTCTTTCCCGTCGACCGCAAGGATCAGATCGCCCGGACGCAGACCGGTGCCCGCGTCGCTGACAGACGAGACGTAAACGCCGCCTTCGCTGACGTTGTAATACCGCGCGGTGACCGCGTCGTTGATCTCGATCAGATCCGCGCCCAGATCGATACGCCCGCGGATATATCCGTATGTGGAGATCTCCTCGATTATACCCTTGGCGTGATCGATCGGGATCGCAAATCCCAGACCCTCCACGCTGCTTTCGCTCACCTTGGCGTTGACGACGCCGATCAGCTCGCCCCGCATGTTGAAGAGTCCGCCGCCCGAATTGCCGGGGTTGACGGCGGCGTTGGTCTGCAGCAGGCGGTAATCCTTGCCGTCGATCTCGATTTCCCGGTCCAGAGCGCTGACGATCCCGTCGGTGACCGTGCCGCCGAGCTTTCCCAGGGGATTCCCGACGGCTACCACGCCGTCCCCCACCTTCAGAGCGCCCGAGGAGCCCAGCACCGCGGCGGGCAGGTCCTTTTCGTCGATGCGCAGAAGCGCGAGATCTTCCTCGTCGTCCTCGCCGACGATCTTGGCCTCGTAACTCTTTCCCGTGGAAAGCGTCACGGTCACCTGCGTCGCGCCGGCTACCACGTGATAGTTGGTGACGATCAGGCCGTCCTCCGAAAGGATCACGCCGGATCCGGCGCCGGAGACCGGCACCTGGCCGAAGAAAGCGTTGTAGGAAACCGATTCGGTGACGATCTCCACCACCGAGGGAGCAGCGATCTCCGCCACGCCGTTCACCGTCAGGGTCTCGCTTTCATCTTCTTCCTCTCCCACGCTGCGGATCACCGATTGATAGATCACGCTTTTGGGGCTTTCCACCGTTTCGCCGCCCCGGAGGCCCGCGAAGACCGCGGCGCCCGCAAATCCCGCGCCGAAGGCAAACAGCAGAAAGCCGGCAGCCGCCGCGACGGCGGTCCATCCCCGCGCCGTTCCCGTCCTTCCCGCTCTCTCGCGGGTCCTTCTTCCGCTGCCGCCGCTCTTCTCTTCCTCCGCGCTCCGGCCGCCGTAGGCGATACCCGCGGGGTTTTCGGGGGTATAGACTCTTCCCGCCCGCGCCGGCGCGGACTCCGGGACGCCTTCCCGTCCCTGCTCTTCCGCCCCGTCCTCTTTCTCTCCGCTGCGCGCCGTTCCCTTTCCCGTCTCTTGTTCCGTATCGTTCTCCGGCGGCGCGTTATCGGGCGCCGTGCCGGTCAGTTTTCTTTCTTCCTCCGACGTCATACCGGAACACCTCCCTTATCTTCTCTTTATCATAATCCCCGATTGTGTCGGCTTTATGAAGACCGGGAGATTTTTCTTTGAATTCTTTTTCCGGCGCGGCGGGCGGGACCGGCGCAAAATCCCCGATTGCTTTCCGGGCCTTCCAATGATAGAATAGGAAAGAGAAAAAACGCGCGCCGGCTCCTTCGCGGCCGGACGCCGAAAGGAGAGACCCATGAAAAAGCAGCCGGTCGACGTCAAATCGGTCGTCGCTTACTACGATTCCATTTCGATCAAGCCCTACCGCCGCCCCTTCCTGCCGGAAGGCGTCCCCGAAACGCCTCTGCCGCCTATCGAAAGCATCCTTTCCCTGAACCGGGATATGGATCCCTACGTGCGCCGCGCGGCCTCCGGCCGGACGAAGCTCTTCGGCGACCCCTGCGAAGTGCTCTCCTTCATCCACCTGTCCGACGTGCACGGCGTTCTGGAGCTCTGGGACCGGATGACCGAGTTCCTCAATCATTACGCGGACATCCTTTCCTTCGCGCTGCACACCGGCGACTACTGCAGCGGTTCCCAGGCGGAATTCATCGACTGCTACGCCGAGGGGATCCCCGCGCGCCGTCCGATCCTGAACTGCGTCGGCAATCACGATACGGTGGACGGGAACGGAAAGAAGACGGAGAAGAAGCCGGTCCATGATAAGCTCTTTTCCCACACCGGCGACTGGGGCGTGACCTTCATGCCCGGCCCGCTTCCCACCGCCTACCGGAAGGATTTCCCCGCATCCAACCTCCGTCTCTTCGTCCTCGACCTCTATTACGATCAGGAAGCGGAGGCCGCCTGGCTCCGGGACGAGCTGGAACAGGCGCGGCGGGACGGCGTTCACGTGCTCACCGCCATGCACCAGCCTACGGCGGAGATCGTCGATTCCCCCGGCGTTACCTTCCAGAACGTCACCGATTTCCGGGCCATCGCCGACTATTCCGAAGTCACGCCCTTCGACGGGATCATCGCCGACTTCATCCGGGCCGGAGGCATCCACGTGGCGAATCTCGCGGGGCATTATCACAGCGACTGGTTCGGCTACACGAAAAGCGGCGTCCTGAACGTGGCGGTCGCCTGCGCGACCGACTGGGCTGGATGGAGCGAGGGAGAAAAGGTCCGCGGCACGAGAAGCTTCGACTGCTTCAACGTGACGGCGGTGGACACGAACGTTTCCCTTCTGAAGCTTGTCCGCATCGGCGACCAGGTGGATTCCTCCCTCCGGGAAAAGCGCGTTCTCTCCTATGACTACAGGGCGAAGAAAGTCCTTTACAACGCCTGAGCCTCTCCGCAGGGCCGGAAAACGGCGATGGGATCCTCACTGATCCCATCGCCGTTATTTGATACCCTGATTCCGGATCGGGTTTTCCGGGAGCTCAGGCTCCCCGGTCTTCGTCGTAAGCCGCTCTGACGCCCTTCGCGAGCTGGTCGGCGCAGGAGGTGGGCTTGCCGCCGCAGGTGTTGCCGAGGAGATACTCCTCGATCTTTTCCACCGTCCAGCCGTCCACCAGCTTGGAGATCGCCTTCAGATTGCCGGGGCATCCGCCGAGGAACCTGATGTTCCGGACGACGTTGCCGTCGAGGTCGAAGCTGATGATGCGCGAGCATACGCTCTTCGTCTCATAATCGTGATGTTTCATTTTTGCCTCTCTTTCTTCCCCGCCGGCATGCGGAAGCCCGCGCCGGCAGGTCGTCTGTCTTTCGTTTTTCGTATCTTACGGTATATATCTCATTATATCCCGTTTCCCGTCCGTTGTCAAGGCGGCCGGCCGGTCCTTCTCAGAGCACGATCTTTTCGGGATACGCCTCGCGGCGGAGAAGGTTCCACATTTTGTCGATGTAGGCGTAGGTGTAGTGCTTCTCGTAGAGGTGATAGGCGAAGGCTCCCCGGTCGGTCATGCGCCAGACGCCGTCTTTTTCGGTGACGTACCCCATGGCCTTCGCGAACAGCAGCTCCTTTCCGTAGGCCTTCCGGAGCGGGACGCCGAAGAAGCGTTCGAAGTCCTTCTCCCGCACCTCCATCCCGTAGGCCGTCCAGAAGAGCCAGTAGACCATCCTCTGCCGCTCGGTGAAGCGCAGGGTCAGGGCGGTGGGAAGCGCTCCGCGTTTTATCCTTTCCCGATAGGCGGCAAGGGAGAAGGTGTTGATCCTGAAGCTTTTCCGGAGCAGACTGACCGCCGAAACGCCGAAGCCGAGAAAGCTTTCCCGCGTCATGGAGGAATAGGCCGCGTCCCCTTTCGCAAAGGTCCAGATCGTGGTGCGGCGGAAGCCGCGGGAGGCAAGACGCGCGGCGGTTTCCCGGAGAAGCCTTCGTTTCCTGCCGTTCGGCATGGCGGGGATCCCGTTTCCCGTGAAGGAAAAATCGATCAGAGGGTAAAGCGCGACGTGGTTGGCGCCGACCCATTCCGCGATCCGGACGTCCCGCAGAAGATCGTGCGCGGTCTGCCCCGGCAGGGCGAAGATAAAATCCATGCTGACCGTCTCGAACTTCACCGCGTCAAGCGCCTTTTTCATGGCGCGCGGGTCAAAGGGCGGGCGGCCGAGGATCCTCTGAAACTTTTTCCCGAAGGACTGCACGCCGATGGAAAGGCGGGTGACGCCCGCGTCCTTCAGGAGGCGGAGCGTCTCTTCCTTCACGTCGTCCGGATGCAGCTCGATCCCGATCCCGCCGGTGATCTCAAAGTGTTCCCGGAGCTTTCCGACGATCTCGCCGACCCGTTCCGCAAGAAGCGCCGGGCTGCCGCCGCCGAAATAGAGGCTCGTCGCACGCTTTTTCGGTTTCCCGGACGCGGTCAGCTCGATCTCCCGCAGAAGATCCCGGACGTACGCCTCCGCCTCCTCCCGCCGGTACAGGGTCTTGCAGTAGGGGCAGAAGGCGCAGATCTTCCGGCAAAAGGGGATGTGCACGTAAAGCCCGAGGTTTTCTTCGTCTTCGTAAGCGAGGCGCCGCTCTCCTCCCCGCAGGAAAAGAAAGGGGCGGGGCGACCGGGTCAGGACCGTTCTGGTCAGATCGGGCAGAAAATCCATATCGTTCTCCTATACGTACCGGGGATAGGTCAGAAGCATCTCGAGCATGACGCCGGGATGCCCCGCGAAAAGCAGAGAGTATTCGGCGGCGAAAAAATACCCGCACTCCGCGCAGAGCCCCGGGATCTCGCCGCAGCGGCCGCAGATCGAAAGCTTTCCGTTTTCCACCACCACGCACTCCCGGCACGGTTTCGGGAATTTCCCCGAAAGGAGGGCCGGGAAGGCGCTTTTCAGATTGAAGACGGGATATCCTTTTTTCATCAGATCCCGGATCACGTCCAGGCAGACGGCTTTTTCTTTTTTCGTCAGCGCCAGATCCCGGGTGTCCGGATAAGGAGTATGGAAATTGAAGGATACGGCACGCACCGCGGGGAGCTTTTTTGCGAGAGCCGCCACGCGCCGGATCGCGCCCTTGTTGATCCGGTTGATCGCCATATAAAAGCAGATATTCCGCGCCGGGGCATGCCGCACGTTTTCCAGGATCGCGTCGAAGGTGTCGCCGCGGATGGCGTTGTGCCGCTTCCGGTCCCCGTCCAGGCTGAGAAGGATCAGATCGGCCTCGGGAAGCTCCAGAGGGAAGGTGCCGTTGGTGACGACGTTGACGATCAGAAAGCCCGTTTTCTTCGCGTCGATCACCAGGTCGCGCAGGGTCTTGTCCCCGTCCCGCCAGAGAAAGGTCTCCCCGCCGCAGAAAAAGAGGATCCGCACGCCGAGATCGTAAAGCGCCTTCATCTCCCGCCGGATCTGCCGGTAGGAGGCCATACGGGACGTGATATTGTTCACCGAGCAATGCAGACAATGGAGATTGCAGCGGTCGGTGACGATGACGGTGCCGAGGATGGGGTGATCCGGCCCGAAAAGAACGGTTCTGATCCCGTACCCCGCGAACGTGCAGAAATCCGCAAGCTTCATATCCGGCCTCCAGACTGTCGACAGCTTTCCGTGTTTTCCTCAGTGTATCACAAACGCTCCCGAAACGCAAATCCCGGCGCGGGCAAAAGCCCGCGCCGGGAGTCTTCAGAGAGTATGCGGATCATCCGCGGAGCTTTTCCTCCGTTTCCCGGAGGGAAAGGCCGTTTTCCCGTGCTGCGCGGCGGAGATCCTCGTATTCGATCTTCTCCCTCCGGACGCCGTAGCCGGAGGCTTTTTTGACGCGGACCGGACCGAGCGCGGTTTCTCTCGTCTCCTCCGAACGGGAGAGGACGTAACGCCGCTCGACGCGTTCCCGGACGCCGAGAGTGGAGGTGTGGAGGAAGAGGAGCCGTGCGAATCTTTCCCCGTCCTCCGGTCTGCACAGGACCGTAAGCTCCACGCCCGGACGGTTCTTTTTCATGCCAAGCGGAGCCGTCGTCACGTCCAGAGCCCCTTCGGCGAGAAGCGTTTCCACGGCGAAGCCGATCTTTTCCGGGGTGTCGTCGTCGAGATTCGTGGTGAGGACCGCCACCTCGTCCCGGCCGTCCCCGGACTCGCCCAGCATGGCGCGGACGCAGTTCGCGATTTCAAAATCCTTTTTCCCCATGCCGTATCCGATCCTCTTCACCCGCATCAGGGGCATCTCTCCGAAGGAGGAGACGAAGCGCGAAAGGAGCGCGGCGCCGGTGGGCGTGCAGAGCTCGCCCCGGATCGCGCCGGAATAGACGGGGACGTTTTCCAGAAGCAGCGCCGCGGCGGGCGCCGGGACCGGCAGGATCCCATGGGCGCATTTCACCGTGCCGGACCCTACGTGCACCGGAGACGCGGCGATCTTTTCCGGCCCGATCATCTCCAGAAGGAGGCAGACCGCCGTGACGTCGGCCACCGCATCCATGGATCCCACCTCGTGAAAATGGATCTCCTCCACCGGATGGCCGTGGACCCGGCTTTCGGCGTCGGCGATCCGGGCATAGACCGCCTTCGCGTCCTCCTTCACCTTTTCGGAGAGGGGGAGCCCTTCCAGCAGCGCGTAGATCTCCCGGATCCCGTGATGCTCGTGATGATGCTCGTGTTCATGTTCATGATCATGATCCTGTTCATGTGTATGCTCGTGATCGTGTTCATGTGTATGCTCGTGATCGTGCCCGTGAGTATGCTCATGATCATGCTCGTGGTCGTGATCGTGATGATCGCGGCTCTCCTCCTCCCCGCCGTTCACGGTCACGCGCATATGGGTCCCTGTGACGCCGCACTTCACGCTCTTTTCCGCCTCGAAGACAACGCCCGGGATCCCGAGCGCATTCATCTTTTCCAGAAAAGCCTTTTTCTCCTCTTCCTCCAACAACTCGTAGAGAGCCGCCGCGAGCATATCTCCCGCCGCGCCCATGCCGAGATCCAGATACAGAACCTTCATAGATACCTCCGGTGAATGTTTGTCCGCCGCGTTTTTTGAAAAGCGGCTCTTTCGATCCTTCGGAAGAGCCGCACCTTTCCTTCGGGTCAGGATTTCTTCTTGAACGGAATGGCCTTGATCTTTCCCCTGGGATCCCTGATCAGAAGCACGATCACCCAGACGATCATAGCCAGAGCGATCACCGAGAGGCCCAGGAACAGATCGTTGAGCATGTCGGCCGGAGCCGGAGTGAAGTATTCGGCGCCGAGTTCGGCATATTCGACGATCGCGTCCACGAGCCACATGATCGACGCGCCCCAGAACATGAAGCAGAGCAGGCTGGTCTTCAGTTCGCCGTTCCGGTCCCTCAGATACCAAACCAGCGTAGCCGCCAGCGCTGCGAAAACCGTCACAAGAAGCGTCAAGTCAGGCCTCCTCTTTGACTTCCGCCTTTGCCGCTCTCTTTTCGATGATCGCAGCACCGGCCAGCATCAGAAGCCACACCACCGTCACGGCGACCGCCATGCCGACGCCCGCGGTGGCCATTTCGTGAAGCATCTCCGCCGCGTCCTCCGGATTCGATGCCGCCGTCAGGAAGGGGAAGAAGGGAACGACCTCTCCGTGCCAGACGTGTTCGAAAGCCAGAAGGAAGGAGCCGCCCCACAAAAGGTTGGTCAGCCATTTCAGCTTGCGGGAGAAGGGGATCTTTTCCGCCTTCGCCGGTTCCTGCTTCTTTTCTTTGACCGACTGCGCCTTGTTAACGGCCGAAATCACGAGTGCTTCCGCGGTGGGTACGAGAAAACATGCCATTGAGAAATACCTCCTTGATGATTCGCAGAAAAAAGAGACACGGCACCCTCCTCCAAGGGGCGCTGTATCTCCCTGATACGCGCGTTCCGGCTCTCCTGTTCTGCCAAATGGTTGTTCGTCTAACGCTTCTGCGTTTCATCCGGTACTTCATACCGCAATTGCCTGTACGTATATCATACAACAGAGGGACGGGTCTTGTCAAGAGGCGCGCCGGACGGATCCTTACCCCGGAAAGGCCAGGTCCCGCACGACCTCGCCCGCCAGGATGAGCCCCGCCGCGGAGGGCACGAAGGCGACGCTCCCGGGCGAAAGCTTCTCTCTTTTCCCGCCGTCCGCGCCCTCTCCGGCCTTCTCCCGCAGCGGCGCGATCGGCTCCTCCCGGGAATAGACCACCTTCAAATGCTCGATCCCCCGTTTCCGGAGCTCCCTGCGCATCACCCGCGCCAGAGGACAGACCGAGGTGTCGGCCAGATCCGCCACCTCGAACCGCGCGGGATCCAGCTTGTTGCCCGCGCCCATGGAGCTGATCAGCGGCACCCCAGCGCGCGCCGCGCGGACCGCAAGCTCGATCTTGGCCGCGACGGTGTCCACCGCGTCCACCACGTAATCAAAGCGGGAGAGATCGATCTCCTCCGCATTTTCGGGCAGATAGAAAGCCCGGATCGCATGAAAGACGATCTCCGGATGGATGGAGCGCGCCCTTTTTTCGGCGGCGTCCACCTTGTATTGGCCCAGAGTATCATAGGTCGCGAGGATCTGGCGGTTCAGGTTGGAGAGGTTCACCGTATCCCGGTCCACCGCCGTGATCTCTCCGACGCCGGTGCGCACCAGGGCCTCCAGAACGTAACCGCCTACCCCGCCCACGCCGAAGATCGCCACGTGGGAGGCGGCGAGACGCGCCATGCCCTCTTTGCCCAGAAGAAGCTCGCTGCGTTCAAAGGGTCTTTCTTCCATGCGCCGACAACCGCCTTTCTCTTCCGTCCGCATCGGTTTCGCCCGGAGAACGGGACCGCCGTTTTCCGGATCTTCTTCGCGTCTGTTCCCCGTTCTTCCTTCCGACGTTATTATATCGGCTTTTGCGCCGCTTTGCAAGTCTTCCCTCCCTTGGCAAATCCGGCGCTTTGTGATACAATGCCTGAAAGACCCGCAAAAGGAAACCGCAACCTCCGGTTGCGGGATTGCAAGCCGCAGGCGGTGGCTTTCCCCCGCCTTTTTTCGTATGATAGAACCCGGAAGGAGGAATTCCCGTGCTCTCCGAAAAGCTTTACGAGCTTCGCCGGAAGGCCGGTCTTTCCCAGGAGGAGCTGGCCGAAAGGCTCGACGTTTCGCGCCAGGCCGTCTCCAAATGGGAGTCCGGCACGGCGCGGCCCGACGTAGACCGGCTGCAGGCGCTCGCCCGTTTCTACGGCGTCCCGATGGAGGCGCTTCTCTCCGACGATCCTCTGCCCGCTCCGGGCGAAAGCCCGGCGCCTTCCGGGGAAAAGCCCGCCGGCATGAAAGCGGCGGGAGAAGGAAAACGGCGAAGCGGACCGGCTCTCCTGAGTCTCGGCGTGATCCTCGCCTTCGCAGGCGCGCTTCTTCTCCTGCTCCGGGGGCTTCTCGCGCTTCTTGCGCCGGCGGCCGCCGAAAGGATCGCCGAAAGCAGCGTGATCCATATCGACGGCGGGGGGATCCTGGCGATCGCCGCGGTCCTGCTGCTCGCCGCGGGAGTTCTCCTTCTGATCCTTCCGAAAAAAAGATGAAAAGGAGCCCGTTATGAAAAAGCTTGCCGTTCTTTTTGTCGCTCTGTCCGTTTTGCTTTCCGACGTCATGTGCGCCGTCACCGCCTACGCCTGGTGCGACATGGTATGGGGCGGGCGCTATCTCGGATACAGCGCCCCTCCCGAGACGGCGCTGATCCACGCGATCCCCTATCTTTTCGGGATCGTCCTCTGCGTGATCCTCGCCGTCGTCTTCGCGAAGAAAGCGAAGCGGAAAGCCTGACCCTGCCGATGAAACGCCGCCGGAAACTCCGGCGGCGTTTTTCGTATATTCGTATATCGAGAATCGTCCGGCAGGCGGGGGGCCAAAAGCGCCCGGCGGTTCAGAAGGGCCGTTTCTTCCCGCATTCGGTGCAGAAATTCGCGGTATTGCGCTTTCCGCACGCGCAGATCCAGTCCGCGGGGCGGCTCCTGCCGCATTCCCGGCAGAACTTGTCCGCGGTGAGATTCCCGCAGGTGCAGAGCCATTTTCCGTCCGGAC